>Ga0126311_10000265_pt1 | contig 25470 bp, 22 predicted proteins | sample Plot61_FD_92539 | JGI IMG/M metagenome (GOLD analysis project Ga0126311, IMG submission 92539) | Serpentine soil microbial communities from UC McLaughlin Reserve, CA, USA - Plot61 | ecosystem: Environmental > Terrestrial > Soil > Grasslands | place: USA: UC McLaughlin Reserve, Lake County... | reverse complement strand
TCGCCGCCCGCATCACCGACCGCACGCGCGCGCTGATGCCGGTGCACCTGTTCGGCCGGGTGATGCCGCTCGAGGGCCTGGCGGAGCTCGGGATCCCGATCGTCGAGGACGCGGCTCAGGCCTTCGGCGCCGAGGGCGTCGCGAAAGTCGGCGCGCTCTCCACCTTCAGCTTCTTCCCGACCAAGAACCTGTTCGCGCTCGGCGACGGCGGCCTTGTCGCGGCGACCGACGAGGAGCTCGCAGAGCGGATCACGGTCTTGCGCTTCCACGGCTCGCGCGACAAGAAGGACTTCGAGGCCGTCGGCTACAACTCGCGGCTCGACGAGCTGCAGGCCGCAGTGCTCAGGCGCTTCCTCGACGAGCTCGGCGGCTGGAACGAGGCGCGCCGAGAGGCGGCCGCCCGCTACGAGGAGCTGGGCCTTGGCGAGCTCTGCGAGCTGCCGCCGGACGAATCGGGGCACGTCTACCACATGTACGTCGTCCGGTCGGCCGACCGCGACCGCTTCCGCGAGGCGCTCGCCGCGGCCGCCATCGGCAACGCCTCGTACTACGTCGTGCCCCTCCACCTGCAGCCCGCGCTGCGCTACCTCGGCTGGAAGGAAGGCTCGCTCCCGGAGACCGAGAGGGCCGCGGCCGAGAACCTCGCCCTGCCGATGTGGGCCGGCATTCCGGCCGGGACGCAGGAGCGGGTGGTGAGCGTCATCCGCGAGGCCGCCGGGGTGCGCGCGTGAATCTGGTCAACCGGCATCGAATCTGGCAACTGGGCGCCGACGCCGGGCTGGTCGCCCTCGCCTGGTGGCTCGCGTTCACGTTCCGCTTCGACTCGCCGACGCCCGTCTACTACGAGACGCTCTTCAAGCGCACGATCCTCGTCGTCGTCGGGATCAAGCTCGCCGTCTTCGTCGCGCTCGGCTTCTACAACCGCTGGTGGCGCTACGTCTCGACGCGCGACATGTGGCGGATCGCGTGGGGCGTCGCGCTCGCGAGCGTTCTGGCCGACGTCGCGGTCTACCTGATCTCGCCGGTGTCGACGATCAAGCTGCCGCGCGGGATCGCGGCGCTCGACCTGCTGCTGACGCTGGCGCTGATCGCCGGCTCGCGCCTGCTCGCGCGTACGCTGATGGAACGGCCGACGAGCGGGATCGTCGCGCGCGGCAAGGAGGTGCTCGTCGTCGGCGCCGGCGACGCCGGTCAGCTCGTGATCCGCGAGATGCAGCGCAACCGGCAGCTCGGCTACACGCCGATCGGCCTGATCGACGACGATCGGCGCAAGAAGAACCTCCGCATCCACGGCGTCCGTGTGCTCGGCACCACCGACGACCTGCGCCACATCCTGCGCGACAACCGCCCGGACGAGGTGATCCTCGCGATCCCGTCGGCGTCGGGTGAGATGCGCCAGCGGATCGTCAACGTCACACGAGAGGGGAACGTGCCGGTGAAGACGCTGCCGGGGCTTTACGAGCTGATCGCGGGCGAGAGCGACCTCGCCACGCAGATCCGGCCGGTGCAGGTCGAGGACGTGCTGGGGCGCGAGCCCGTCGAGGTCGACCTCGAGACGACCGCGGCCTACCTGAAGGACGCGACGGTGCTCGTCACCGGCGCCGGCGGCTCGATCGGCTCGGAGCTCTGCCGCCAGATCGCGCGCGTGGGGCCGCGTCGGCTGATCCTCGTCGACCAGGGGGAGACGGCGCTCTTCGAGATCGAGCGCGAGCTCGTCGACGAGCGCGGGTTTGCGGCCAGCATTCCTGTGCTCGCCGATTGCAAGAGCCGCAGGAAGATGCAGCAGGTCTTCGACCGCTACCGCCCCGACGTTGTCTTCCATGCCGCCGCCTACAAGCACGTGCCGCTGATGGAGGCGAACCCACTCGAGTCGGTCCGGAACAACGCGCTCGCCACACGCGTGCTCGCGGAGATCGCCGTGGAGTTCGGGACCGAGCGGTTCGTGCTCGTCTCGACCGACAAGGCCGTCAACGCGAAGACGGTGATGGGCCAGTCGAAGGCGCTCTGCGAGTGGATCGTCGAGGCCTACGGCGCGCGTGACGACATCGCCTCGCGCTTCGTCGCCGTTCGCTTCGGCAACGTGCTCGGCTCGTCGGGCAGCGTGATCCCGATCTTCCGGCGCCAGATCGCGAAGGGCGGCCCGGTGACGCTTACGCACCCGGAGATGACGCGCTACTTCATGACGATTCCGGAGGCCGCGTCGCTCGTCGTGCAGGCCGGCGCGATCGGCGGGCGCGGCGACGTGTTCGTGCTCGACATGGGCGAGCCCGTGCGGATCCTCGACCTCGCCATGCAGATGATCCGGCTCTCGGGCAAGGACCCGGAGCACGACATCGAGGTGGAGATCGTCGGCACGCGACCCGGCGAGAAGCTGCACGAGGAGCTGTGGGGCGAAGGCGAGGTCGCGGAGCCGACCGCGCACCCGAAGATCATGCGGGTCCGCGGCCCGATCGTCGACTCCATGTGGCTCGAGGACGAGCTCGCGGAGCTCGACCGCCTCGTACGCGACGGCGAGACGCTCGAGGTGGTGTCGCGGCTGACGACGATGATGCGCTCGCCGCGAGTCGTCGGTGCACGAGAAGACACGGTCTCGGAACAAACGCTGAGCTAGCCCCGTCCACCCTCGCGGCTAGGGTGGCCGGGTGGACGAGCAGGCGATTCTCGACGGCCTGAATCCGGAGCAGCGGCGGGCCGCGGAGGCCGTTCGTGGACCGGTCTGCATCCTCGCGGGAGCGGGTTCGGGCAAGACGACGACGATCACGCGTCGGATCGCGTGGCAGGTCGCCTCAGGCGCTGTCCGGTCGCACGAGATCCTCGCCGTGACGTTCACCGACAAGGCCGCCGGCGAGATGCGCACGCGGCTCGCGCGGCTCGGCGTGGAAGGGGTCGAGGCGCGGACGTTCCACTCTGCGGCGCTCTCGCAGCTGCGGCGTGCGAAGGGCGAGGGTCCGGGTCGGATCCTCTCGTCGAAGGCGCTCCTGCTGCGGCAGATCGGCAACTCGCTGCCGCCGCCGTTTCGCTTCCGGCCCGCGGGTGACCTCGCTACCGAGGTCGAGTGGGCGAAGAACCGCCGCCTGACGCCGCAGACCTACCGAGACGGGCTCGCCGGCCACGAGCCGCCGATCCCGGAGGACCTGATGGCGAGAGTCTTCCGCGAGTACGAGCGGCGAAAGGACGCGTCGGGCGCGATCGACTTCGAGGACCTGCTCGAGCTGACGGTGCGGATGTGCGAGGAGGACGAGTGGGCGCTGAGGGCGCTGCGTGAGCGGTACGCCGCGTTCACCGTGGACGAGTACCAGGACGTCAACCTGCTGCAGCAGTCGCTGCTCGAGCTCTGGCTGGGCGAGCGAGGCGACCTCTGCGCGGTCGGCGACGACTACCAGTCGATCTACGGCTTCACCGGGGCCTCGCCGGAGTGGCTGCTCGGCCTCGAGCGTCGCTACCCGCACGCGACGGTGGTGCGCCTCGAGGAGAACTACCGCTCGTCGCCAGAGGTGCTCGCCCTCGCGAACCGGCTCGTGCCGAAGCTCGGCGGCGCGGAGAAGACGCTGCGCGCGACGCGTCCGGGCGGACCCGAGCCAGAGCTGCGCGGGTTCGAGTCGCCGGAAGCCGAGGGTGCGTTCGTGCTCGAGCGGGTGCGCGCGCTCCACGCGGGCGGCGTGCCGTTCGAAGAGCTGGCGGTGCTGATGCGCCTGAACGCCCGCTCGGTCGATTTCGAAGAGCTCTTCGCCGACGCCGGCATCCCCTTCCAGGGCGCGGCGCTGCTGTCGCGCGACGGGGCACGGCAGCTGCTGAAGGGGTTGCGCGGAGCCGGCTTCGGCTCGCTCTCGGAGGAGGTGCGCCGGGTCGCGCGCGAGCAGGGGCTCGTCGACATCGTCCCGGAGAAGGTGGGCGAGCGCGAGCTCGTGCGCCAGGCCGACCTCGCGCGCCTGTGCAAGTTGGCCGAGGAGTTCGACGACGGTTCGCAGACGGTCGAGCAGTGGGTCGCATGGCTGCGGTCGCGGTTCGACCACGGCGCCGGAGGCGGCGTACACCTGCTCACGCTCCATCGCGCGAAAGGGCTCGAGTTCGACGCGGTCTTCTTGCCGCGCATCGAGGAGAAGGAGCTGCCGTGCAAGCAGGCGCTGCGCGTGCCGGGCCAGCTCGAGGAGGAGCGGCGGCTGCTCTACGTCGGCATCACGCGCGCCCGCAAGCACCTCGCCTTGACCTGGGCCGGCAGGCCCAGCCGCTTTCTGGCGGAGCTCGGGGTCGAGGCGTCGGCTCCCACCGGAACGCGAAAGGCCCGCGCAGATGAGCCGGACGACCCGACGTACCAGGCGCTCAAGCGCTGGCGGCTCGAGCGCTCGAAGGCCGACGAGATCCCGGCGTACGTCGTCTTCCACAACGCGACGCTGGCCGAGATCGCGGCGCGACAGCCGACGACGATCGCGGAGCTCTCGTCGGTGCCCGGCGTCGGTCCGGCGAAGCTCGAGCGCTACGGCCGCGACGTGCTAGACGCTCTCGCGAGCTGAGAGCAGCAGCTCGAGCATCAGCGCCGGATCTCGTCTGACGCGCTCGCGGTGGCCGGCGCGTTTTTGGAGGTCGAGCGCGCGGGGATCCGAGAGCGGGATCAGCCGTCCCTCACGGATCAGCGACTCGTCGACGCCGCCGAGCCGCCCGCCGTAGGTCGTGTAGACCGGGACGCCGAGCGCGACCGCCTCGCGGTTCATCGTGCCGCCCGCCGAGACGACGAGGTCGGCGTAGGCGATCAGGCTCTGCGCGTCGACCGCGCGGTCCGGCACCTGCACCGACGGGAGCGCGAGCCCACGTACGAAGGTCCGCTGCTCCTCCGTGCGCGGGATCACGATCGCGTTGACGGAGTCGTTACGGCCGAGGTGCTCGAGCACCTGCGGGAAGAGCGGGTTCGAACGCCGGTGGTAGAGCGAGACGTCGGGGGGCGTGCGCACGACCACGAGCGTCCGCGCCGGCTGGAGCTCGAACCGCTCGAGCGCCGCGGCGTCCGGTTCGAAGTCGGCGAGGTAGTACTCCTCCTTCAGGCCCGGGTACTGGACGAGCTTCGGCGGGCGGACCTGGTAGCGCTCGAGCCGCTCCGGCGGGATCGCCTCCGGCACGACGACGCGCGTGGCGGCGCGGCATCCGAGCTGGTGTTGGAGCCACGCGAACTCGTAGTCGAAGGTCGTCGAGCTCGGGACACCGAGACGCTTCGCGGTCATGGTCAGCTCGTGCGAGCCATGCGCGAGCGCGACGTCGAATTCCCGCCTGCGGGCCCAGCGGCGCAGCTCCCCGAGGCGCGAGGTGAGCGCGCGGAACTTGCCGAGCCGCGAGCGGCCACCGTGCCGCCCAAGCACGTCGGCGTCCATTCCGTGCAGCTCGAGCAGCTGGACGGTCTGCGCGTAGTCGCGCGCGCTGATCTCGACCTCGTCACCGCGCCGGCGCAGGATCTCGATCAGCGGCCGGAACACCAGGACGTGAGCCGGCGCGGTGATGTCGCTCCAGACCCTCAGAGTCGCTCCACCAGCCGGAACCGAACGGCGACGACCGGCGTGTCCGCGGTGATCGGCTGCTCGAAGAACTCCTCGTGGGCCGCGCGCCGGGCCTGGACGGATTCGAGGCCCTCACCCTCGTCGCGCGCGAACCGCAGGTCGATCTGTCCGGCCGACACCACCCGGACCTCGGTCAGCTCGACCACCGCGACGGGCTCATCGTCGAAGCCGAGCAAGTCGCGGCGGTCGCCCGGTCGTCCCAACGGCGCAGCCCGCCCCTCGAGCAGACCCGCAGTCGCGGTCTTCTCGCCGGCCAGGACCGCGTCGACGAGCCGGCGCCGCAGGTCCGTTCCGGGATGACCGAGCCCGAGCACTCGGAGCTCGCTCAGGGGACGAGCGCCTCCAGGCGCGGCTCGCGCAGCGGCCCGGGCTCGCGCTCGACGTGGCGCTCGTACCAGAGCGTGAACGCGAGCAGGCCCCAGAGCTGGCGCGAGAGGTCCTCTCTGCCGGAGACGTGGCTGTCGAGCGCCGCCGTCACGGCCTCGGGGCGAAAGAAACCCTGCCGCCGCAGAGTGTCGGCGCTGAGAGTCTCGCGCGCGAAGGGCTCGAGCTGGCCGCGGAGCCACGCCGCCGCGGGGATCGAGAACCCACGCTTCTTGCCGCGGACGATCGGGTCGGGCACGAGCGGCGCGACCGCCTTCCGCAGCAGCACCTTCTTGCGCAGGCCGCGAACGCGGTGGCGTCGCGGCAACGCCAGCGCGAAGTTGGCGACGGCGGTGTCGAGATACGGCACCCGCGCCTCGAGCGAGTGCGCCATCGACGCGCGGTCGGTCTTCACGAGCAGGTCGTCCACGAGATAGATGCCGCGGTCGACGTCCTGCAGGCGGGCCAGGAGCTCCGCGCCCTCGGTCTCGGCGAACCGGTCGCGGTAGAGGTCGACCGGATCGAAGCGGTGCCGGCGGCCGGTCAGGTCGGCGCGCGCATCGGCGGTGAAGATCTCCTTCCAGGCGTGGTGGCGCTCGAGCGGCGCCAGGTGCGCCCCGCGGACGAATCGCTTCGCCTTGTACTCGAAGCTCGCGCGCGCCGTCGACGTCGGCAGCCGCTCGACGAGCGGTCGTGCGAGGCGTGCCACGCCGGCGGTTCGCTGCGCCAGCAGGTCGGCCACATAGGTGTAGTAGCCGCCGAAGAGCTCGTCGCCGCCCTCGCCCGAGAGTGCGACCTTGACGTCCTGCGCCGCGAGCTGCGAGACGAGGTAGGTGGGCAGGGCCGAGGAGTCGGCGAAGGGCTCGTCGAAGGCGTCCGCCAGCGCGGGGAGCAGCAGCGCGGCATCGGGCCGCAGCACGAGCTCGCGGTGCTGCGTGCCGTAGCGGCGGGCGACGAGCCGGGCGTCCGAGAGCTCGTCGAACGAGCGCTCCTCAAAGCCGATCGAGAACGTCCGCACCGGCTCTGACGTCTCCTGCGCCGCGAGCGCCGCCAGGGCGGCCGAGTCGATTCCACCCGAGAGGAGCACGCCGACCGGGACGTCAGCGACAAGATGCGCGCGGACGGAGTCGCGCAGGCGCGCGCGAAGCTCCTCGAGCAGGTCGGCCTCGTCGTCGTCACGCAGATCCGGCTCGGGCAGCGGCGCAGGTCGCGCGTAGCGCTCGAGCCTCGCCTCGCCGCCCGCCCAGACGAGCACGTGACCCGGCGGAAGCTTGCGTGCGTCGCGGAAGATCGTCAGCGGTGCCGGGATCGAGTTGAAGGCGAGGAACGCCTCAAGCGCATCGAGGTCGATCTCGCCGCGCGGCAGCGCGCGCAGCTCCGAGGCGAACTCGAGGCCGTCGTCGCCGAGGCGGTAGTAGAGCGGCTTGATCCCGAAGCGGTCGCGCGCAAGCACAAGGCGCCGGAGCGTCGCGTCCCACAGCGCCACCGCGAACATCCCGCGCAGTCGTCGCACGAAGGTCGGCCCTTCCTGCTCGTAGAGGTGGACGAGGACCTCCGTGTCGCCGTGCGTGCGGAAGCGGTGGCCCGCGCGCTCGAGCTCGGCGCGCAGCTCGCGGTAGTTGTAGAGCTCGCCGTTCTGGACGACGTGGATCGTCTCGTCCTCGTTCGCAATCGGCTGGTCGCCCGTGTCGAGGTCGATGATCGCGAGCCGGCGCGCGGCGAGTGCCGTGGGGCCGTCGACGAAGCTGCCGTCGCTGTCGGGGCCGCGATGGACGAGCTTCGAGCTCATTCGCGCAAGCCGCTCGGGGTCAGCGGGCCCGCTCGTCGAGACGATCCCGCAGATCCCGCACACGGGGTTGAGTCTAGTGGTCGCCCGGGATCAGGCTTCTCAGCGTCTGGCCGATGATCCGGACCGCGGTCGCGACGAGCGTGCGCAGGTAGAGCGGCACCGACCGGTCGGCGATCCACTCGAGGTCATGCGCGAGCTTCTCCGCCATCGATGTCTCGTAGCCGCGGCGCACCTGGGCGAATCCGGTCAGCCCGGGTCGAACGACCAAGCGTTGCCAGTACGCCGGCAGCTCCGCGGCGAGCTGCTCGAAGAAGCGCGGCCGGATCGGCCGCGGCCCGACGAGGCTCATGTCGCCGCGGAGGACGTTCCACAGCTGCGGCAGCTCGTCGAGCTGCGCCGCGCGGAGGCGGCCGCCGAGCCGCGTCGTCTCGTCGCGCGTCCGGCGGACGAGTTCCTCGCCCAGGTACGGACCGAGGCGCTCCTCCGCACCGCGCCGGAGGGTCCGGAACTTGAGCATCTGGAAGATGCGACCGTCGCGCCCGACCCGCGCGCCGCGGTAGAAGAGGGGCGTGCCGCTGGTGGCGAGGAGCGCCGCCGCGATCAGGAGGACGATCGGCAGCGCCACGAGCAGGAAAAGGCCTGCGAGCAGGAGGTCGAGCGCGCGCAGCTCGAGGTCGACGCGCCGCTTCGGCGAGCCGCTGACGAGCGTGGAGAACCGCTCGACGAACGAATCGCTCGGTCTCGGCTGGGGTGCCGCCACGGTGGGGATGCTAGAGCGTCGCGCGGGATTCGCCACGGCCCCTCGAACCCGCCGCTTCCGGGACACCCCTAACCCACCACCCAGCCGCGATCGTATCGTCGAAATTCGCGCGAGGTGTCACAGGACAGCGCCGGAACCGTGACTTCGAAGGATAAGCTTCGCTTATGGACACGCGACAGCTAGCAGCGTTTTGTGCGGTGGTCGAGCGGAAGAGTTTCTCGCAGGCGGCCGAGCGGCTCGGCGTGACGCAGCCCGCGGTCAGCCTGCAGGTGCGCTCCCTCGAGAAGCGCCTCGGCCGCACGCTCCTCGATCGCTCGGGGCGCCGCGTGGAGCCGACTGAGGCTGGCGCCGCCCTCTACCGCAGCGCGCAGCGGATGCTGCAGCTCGAGGAGCAGCTGGTCGACGAGCTGCAGGCGACGGAGGGCGGCGAGCTCGGCGGCGGTCTCCATGTGGGCGCCTCCACGGGGCCGGGCAGCACGATCGTGCCGGTTCTCCTGTGCGAGTTTCAACGCGCGAACCCCGGTGTCGCCGTCTCGCTCTCGATCTCCGACACGCAATCGGTCGTCGAGCGCGTCGCCGAGCGCGAGCTGGAGCTCGGCGTGGTGGGTGCGGCGCGTCGCCACCGGGGCGTCGTCTTCGAAGCGTTTTTCCGCGACGAGGTCGTCCTCGCGGTGCCGGTTGGACATCGCTTCGCCGACCGCACGGTGACGCTCGACGAGCTGCGTGAGGAGCCTTTGATCGTGATGCAGGAGGGTGCCGGTGTGAGGCAGGTGATCGAAGACGAGCTGCGGTCGGCCGGCATGCGCCTGCGCGACCTCGAGCCGCGGCTCGAGCTGGGGCTGCAGGAATCGGTGAAGGCAGCCGTCGTCGCGGGGTACGGCGTCACGTTCATCTCTCGCGCCGCGATTGCCGTCGACCTCGAGGCGGGCACGCTCGCCGCGGCTCGTGTGAAAGGCCTCGATCCCGCGCGCGACATCTCGCTCGTCCGCGCCGCCGGCCGCCCGGCGACCCGCGCGGCGGTCGGCTTCGTCGAGTTCGCCCGCTCGCGCCTGTGATCGTCCGGTGGGGTCTCGAGGAGCTCGAATCGCTGCTGCGCGAGGTCGCCATCGAGAGCCCCTTCGTGATCGCGAGCGACCGCTGGGAGAACCTGCCGCTCCGCGTTTCCCATCGCTGGAACGAGGTGCCGACCCATCGCATCGCAGAGGTGGCCGAGGCGGCGGCGGGCTCCGACGGGCTGCTCGCGATCGGCGGCGGCAGTGCCATCGACCTGGCGAAGGCCGTATCGGCGGACACCGCCCTGCCGGTCGTCTCCGTTCCGACGACCTACTCGGGGGCGGAGTGGACGACGTTCTTCGGCGTGCGCGATCCCGACCGGCGGATGAAGGGCGGCGGCAGCGGCGCCCGTCTTGCCGGGATCGTCTACGAGCCGCGGCTGACGCTCGAGCTGCCGCGCGTAGAGAGCGGCGGCACGGCGTTGAACGCCCTTGCGCACTGCGCCGAGGCGCTCTACGTCCAGGGCCACAACGCCGAAGGGGATCGCGCGGCGCTCGCCGGCGCGCCGCTGATCGACGAGGCACTTCCGCGGGTGCTCGCCGACGGGCACGACCTCGCGGCCCGCACGACCTTGCTCGAAGGCGCGCATCACGCCGGTGCCGCGCTCGGCGCTGCCGGGCTCGCGCTCGGCCACGCCATCGCCCAGGCGCTCGGCGGGCGCTACGGCATCGCCCACGGTGCTGCGAACGCGCTCTGCCTACCGCCTGCGCTGCGCTTCAACGAGCCGGTCGCCGCTGCCGCGATCGCTCGCTTTGGTGAGACGCTCGGCACCCCCGACCCGGCCGCTCGCGTCGAGGAGCTCGCCCGACTGAGCGGCTTCGCCCGCCTGCGCGATCTCGGCGTGCCCGAGGACGAGCTCGACGACGTCGCCGAGGCGGCCGCAGCTAGAGCAGGTGCGAAAGCGAACCCGCGGCCGGCGAGTGCGGCAGAAATCGCCGAGCTGCTGCGCAGCATCTGGTAGCTCGACCCCGAAACGGCGAGTGCGACGGTCGGCGTCGCCGCGCGAATGCTCAAGCGGGGCGGCGAGCCACGAACGAGAGCACCGTCACGCCCAGCTCCTCCGGCGTATAGCCCCGGAACCGCTCGGCGACCGGCAGCGACCGCAGCTCGACCAGCCCCTCCTCGCTCGGGCCGGAGGGGCGCTCGACGACGAGCTCGAGGCCGGCGTCGCGTACGAGCCGGAGGTAGTCCGGCGAGCGGAGCCGGTTCTGGTGATGGAGTGGGGAGTTGACCACGGTCCAGGCACCGTCGGAGAAGCGCAGGAAGTTGTAGCGCGAGAGGCTGTGATCGAAGTACGCGTAGTGGTCCTGCAGATCGATCCGGCAGCTGAACACGCCCCCCGCTCGCAGCAGTCGCCGCGTCTCGCCGAAGATCGCCGCGAGGTCGTGGCCCGGGATGTGCTCGCAGGTGTCGGTGCTCGAGGCGAACTCGATCGACGCCTCGGGGAGTCCCGTGTCGCGGGCGTCGCATGGTGCGAGGTAGCGGATGCCGAACCGCTCCTCGAGCTCGTTCAGCGAGGTGATCGGTTCGCCAAGAGGCCGCAGCTCGCGATCGACCTTGGCCTCGAGCTCGTCCAGCAACCGGTCGAAGGACGCAATCGAGTCATTGACGAGCTCAAGCCGCGCGCTCGGCCGGATGTCGACGAGTACCTGGCGTCCGACGCCGAGCAGCGCGTAGGCGACGGGGATCGCAAGATCCCAGCCGGCGCCGAACTCGTAGAAGCACGCCTCGCCGGCCGGTACGCCCGGTCCGTGCGTCTCGTAGACGCCGAGGTGCTGCGCCGCGCGGGCGAACTTGCGCCTCAGCGCTCCGTCGCCGGCCGGCAGCGAGTGCAAGACGCGCCGTTGAAAGACGTAGTTCAGGCGCTCGCCGTGGGGGAGCACGCCGAGCCCGCGCTGGAGCGCCGCCTTGGCCAGCCATCGCATCGGTCGGCGAGCATAGCCCGCTGCCATTCGATAAGCAGTACTAATGCTAGCGATTAGGGTAAGATGGATCCGTGGCCGAGCGGCTGTCATTCGACGTGCTCGTCGTCGGAAGCGGGGCCTCGGGCCTTGCGGCCGTCCTGTCCGCCGAGCGTGCGGGCGGGAAGGTCGCCCTCGTGACCAAGGAGGCGCTGCAGTCGTGCAACTCCGCAAAGGCCCAGGGTGGCATCCAGGCGGCGCTCGGCGGCGACGACTCGCCCGGGCAGCACGCCGAGGACGTCTGGCAGAGCTCGCATGAGACGGCCGATCACGCGCTCGTCGACGTGCTCACGGCCGAGGCGCCGGGCGCTATCCACTGGCTCGAGGAGCAGGGCGTCGAGTTCACCCGTGACAACGGCGGCTACCGGCTCGCTCGGTGCGGCGGCGCCACGCGCAAGCGGCTGCTCCAGGTCGGCGACCGCACCGGACATGCGATCACGACCGCGCTACGCGACGCCTACCTCGCCTCGAGCGGGGAGGCGCTCCCCAACTGCCCGCTCGTGTCCCTGGAACCGCAGGAGAACGGCTGGGTCGCGACCTGCCGTCGCAAGAACGGCGAGGAGCTCGTGATCGACGCGGGCGCGATCGTCCTGGCGGCGGGCGGGCGCTGCTACCGCGAGGCCGAGGAGCGGGGGGAGCTCTCGACGAATCATCCGGGTGCGACCGGCGAGGTCACGCGGCTCGCGCTCGGCATGGGGGCCGAGGCCCGCGACCTCGACGCACTGCAGTACCACCCGAACGGTGGTGCCTGGCCGCAGACGATGCAGGGCTACTCCATCCCCGAGACGACGCGCGCGTACGGAGCGACCTTGCTGAACTCCGAGGGCGCCGAGTTCACCGATCCGCTCGGCCCCCGCGACGCGGTCTCCCGGGCGATCTTCGACGAGGTGGAGGCCGGCCGTGGCGTCGAGACTCCCGACGGCCGCCCGGCGGTGCTGCTCGACACGACCCGCATCTCCGAGGACGACGCCGAGATCTCGCTCCCATACATGCTGCGCCGCTACCGTTCCGCCGGGATCGATCCGCTGCGCGAGCCGATCCTCACCTACCCGGTCCTGCACTACCAGAACGGAGGCCTCGTGATCGACAAGCACGGCGAAACGACGCTGCCCGGCCTCTTCGCCTGCGGCGAGATCGCGGGGGGGACGCACGGCCGCAACCGGATGATGGGCAACAGCCTGCTCGAGTGCACCGTCTTCGGGCGGCGCGCCGGCCAGAGGGCTGCGGAGCAGGCCGCATGAGCACCGTCGCCGTCGACCTCCGCCAGACGATCCAGGACGCCGCGGCGCACCTCTACGTCTGGGCGCTGAAAGACATCCCGCAGGACCTGCGCGACGCCCTCGTCGACGCCCAGCAGCGCGAGACCTCGGTGCCCGGTCGGCGCGTGCTCGACACCATCGTGCGCAACGTCGAGGTCGCGGACGACAACAAGAACCTCGTCTGCCAGGACACGGGCATCGCTGTCTACACGTGCCGTGTCGGCGAGCACTTTCCCCTGCACCCGACGCGAATCTACGAGGCGCTGAAGGCCGGCACCGAGCGCGCGACCCTCGAGCATCCGCTGCGCTCGAACGCCGTCCACACGATCACCCGCGAGAACACCGGGCCGAATACGGGCCACCGGCTGCCGATCGTCCACTGGGACTTCATCGAGGACTGGGACGGGCTCGATGTCAAGTGCGTGCCGAAGGGCTCCGGCTCCGAGAACATGAGCTTCCTGAAGATGTGCGTCCCCGCAGACGGGGTGAAGGGGATCAAGCAGTTCGTGCTCGAGTCGATCGTCGGTGCCGGCGGCAAGCCGTGCCCGTCGGGGATCGTCGGCGTCGGCATCGGCGGCTCGGCCGACTACGCGATGTACCTTGCGAAGGAGGCGATCGCGCGGCCGATCGGCACACGCAACAGCGACTCGATCGTGGCCCAGCTCGAGGACGAGCTCTTCGGCCTCCTGAACGAGACCGGAATCGGCCCGATGGGCCTCGGCGGCGACGTGACCGTCCTCAACTGCCACATCGAGCACGCGGACACGCACATGACGCTCAACCCGGTGGCCGTCAACTACCAGTGCTGGGCCGCGCGCCGCGCGACCGCGCACGTCAGCGCGGACGGCCACGTCGATTTCGACCGGGAGGCCTGAGTGCCAAGTAACAGCCTGTTACTTGCTCCTACCGCTCGACCTCTCGTCGCGACTCCGAGCAGATGCAGCGACTTCCGATCGCTTAGTAACAGTCTGTTACTTGCACGTGGAGGCGCTGATGGCTAGGCACGAGGTGACCTTTCCGGTCACCGACGAGGCCGAGATCCTGAAGCTTCGGGCCGGGGACGAGGTCGTCATCCAGGGTCACATCATCGGGATTCGCGACCGCACGCAGATCCGGATCTTCGACCAGGGCATCGAGCCGCCGATGGACCTGAGCGGCGCCTTCCTGCTGCACACCGCGCCGAACGTGCGCAAGCGCGAGGACGGCGGCTACGACCCCGTCTGCATCGGCACGACGACGAGCGCGCGGATGGTGCGCTTCACCGAGCCGCTCGGCGAGCAGTACGGGGTGCGCGCGATCTGCGGCAAGGGCGGCTTCCCCGACGAGGCGATCGAGCCGATGGAGCGCCTGAAGATGGTCTACTTCGCGATCGTCGGCGGCGCGGCCGCGCTCGAGACGACGCAGATCGAGGAGATCGAGGAGGTCGCCTGGGAGGAGCTGATGCCCGAATGCCTCTGGCGGTTCCGGGTGAAGGACTTCGGCCCGCTCACGGTCGGGATCGACGCCCACGGCAACTCGCTCTACCACGATGTGCAGGCCGCAGCGACAAAGAAGCTGGAGGAGCTTTATGCCCGGCTCTAGGCCTGAGTTCCTCGAGCTCCGACGCAACGGGGGCCTGACGCACGTGCTCGACAAGGGGCTCGGCCCGCGCGCCTGGGAGGACGTGCTCGAGACGAGCGGCGAGTACATCGACATCGTCAAGCTCGGTTGGGGAACGGCCTACGTGACGCCGAACCTGCAGCGCAAGCTCGACGTCCTGAGGGAGAAGCCTGTCGTGATCGGCGGCACGTTCTTCGAGGCCGTCTTCGCCCAGGGCAAGCTCGACGACTACAGGCGCTGGCTCGGCGAGCTCGGGATCACGCACGTCGAGATCTCGGACGGCGTGATCGACCTCGCGCGCGAGCGCAAGCTCGAGCTGATCGCCGACTTCGCCCGCGACTTCACCGTCCTCTCCGAGGTCGGGTCGAAGGACGCCGAAACGGTGTTCGCGCCGTACCAGTGGGTCGAGTGGATCAAGGCCGAGCTCGAGGCCGGCGCGTGGAAGGTGATCACCGAAGGCCGCGAGGGCGGCACCGCCGGCATCTACCGGCCGACGGGCGAGATGCGCACCGGCCTCGTCGACGAGATCGTCCACGAGGTCGACCTCGACGACCTGATCTTCGAGGCGCCGACCAAAGGGAGTCAGGCGTGGTTCGTGAAGCAGTTCGGCGCCAACGTGAACCTCGGCAACATCCCGCCCGAGGAAGTGATCCCGCTCGAGACGCTGCGGCTCGGCCTGCGCGGCGACACGCTCAGGGAGGTGCTGCTTGGCGACGCCGAGCCTGCAGCTCCCTGAGGTCGAGACGATGCAGGCGGAGGACGTCCTCCGCTGGGCACACGCTGAGTTCGGCGACAGGCTCTGCCTGACGTGCTCGTGGCAGAAGCAGTCGTCCGTGCTCGTGCACATGGTCGCGCAGCTCGGCCTCGACATTCCCGTCCTGGAGCTGGACACGCACCTCTTCTTCCGCGAGAGCTACGAGACGCGCGACCGGCTCGTCGACCGCTACGGCATCAAGCTGCTGTCGCCACCGCACGTGATCACCGTCGCCGAGCAGCACCGAGCGGAGGGGCCGAACCTCTGGGAGACCGACCCCGACCGTTGCTGCCACATCCGGAAGGTCGAGCCCCTGCTGCATGCGCTCGCGCCGTACGACGCCTGGATCTCGGGCATCCGGCGCGACCAGTCGCCGAGCCGCGCGACGACGCCGAAAGCACAGTGGTCGGAGCGCTACGAGGTCTGGAAGCTGCACCCGCTCGCGGACTGGGACGAGCAGCGGGTGTGGGCGTACATCACCGTCAACGAGATTCCTTACAACCCGCTCCACGACGTGGGCTTCCGCTCGATCGGGTGCATCCCCTGCACCCGGCCGACGACCCCGGAGGACGAGGAGCGCGCCGGCCGCTGGGCGGGCTCCGACAAGCTCGAATGCGGCATTCATCTGGAAACCCCACTAGGAGGCACATGACCGACCACATCTACGCTGCCGAGCACCCGGAGACGACGCACGTCCGGCCCGGTGGCTTCACGCTCTGGTTCACCGGGCTCTCGGGCTCCGGGAAGACCACGATCGCACACGTCGTCGGCCCCGAGCTCGATCGGCGCGGGCTCGTCGTCGAATACCTGGACGGCGACACCGTGCGAACGCACCTCTCGAAGGGACTCGGGTTCTCGAAGGAGGACCGTGACACGCACATCAAGCGGGTCGGTTGGGTCGCCTCGCGCCTGACTCGGCAGGGCGGCGCCGTGATCGCAGCCACGATCTCGCCCTACGAGGCGACGCGGCAGGAGGCGCGCGAGCGCATCGAGGAGGTCGGGACCTTCGTCGAGGTGTACGTCAAGACCTCGGTCGACGAGTGCGCGAAGCGCGACGTCAAGGGGCTGTACGAGAAGGCGTTCAAGGGCGAGATCACCGAGTTCACCGGCGTCTCCGACCCCTACGAGGAGCCGTCGCATCCCGAGCTCGTGATCGAGACGGAGCAGCACGAGCCGGAGGAGAGCGCGGCGCTCGTCGTCGCGAAGCTCGAGGAGCTCGGGCTCGTCCCGGTCGAGGTCGCAGCGTGACGGTCGCCGAGGCCACCCACCTGATCGAGCCGCACGGCGGCAAGCTCGTCGACCGCAGCGGTCCGCGACCGGACGGCGTCGAGAAGCTCGAGCAGATCGCGCTCACACCACGCGAGCTCTCCGACCTCGACATGCTCGCGAGCGGCGCCCTATCGCCGCTCGAGGGCTTCATGGCGCGCCACGACTACGAGCGCGTCGTCGACGAGCTGCGCCTCGCGAACGGCGTGCCGTGGGCCCTGCCCGTTTGCCTTGCCGTCGACCGCGAGCCCGGCGGCGACCAGGTCGCGCTGGCCGACGGCGCCGGCGTTCCGCTCGCGGTGCTCGACGTGGAGCAGGCATACGAGTACGACAAGGAGCGCGAGGCCGAGCGCTGCTTCCGCACGACGGACGAGGCGCACCCGGGCGTTGCCCGTCTCTACGAGCAGAAGCCGCTCTACCTCGCCGGCCGCGTGACGGTCTTCGAACGGGCCGAGCCGGCCTTTCCGGAGCTCGCGCTCGACCCGGCGCAGACACGCGCGACCTTCGCCGAGCGAGGCTGGCGACGTGTCGTCGGCTTCCAGACTCGGAACCCGATCCACCGCGCGCACGAGTACCTGACGAAGGGCGCGCTCGAGACCGTCGACGGGCTGCTGATCCACCCCCTCGTCGGCGAGACCAAGTCCGACGACGTGCCGGCTGGGACCCGCGTCGAGTGCTACCGCGTGCTCGTCGACAACTACTACCCCGCCGACCGCGTGCTCGTTGCAGCCTTCCCGGCCGCGATGCGCTACGCCGGGCCCCGCGAGGCGATCTGGCACGCGATCTGCCGCAAGAACTACGGCTGCTCGCACTTCATCGTCGGGCGCGACCACGCCGGCGTCGGCGACTACTACGGCACCTACGACGCACAGCTGATCTTCGAGGAGTTCGAGCCGCACGAGCTCGGGATCGAGCCGATGTTCTTCGAGCACGCCTTCTTCTGCCGTGTCTGCGGCCAGATGTCGACGCCGAAGACGTGCCCGCACGGCGGCGACGACCACGTCTTCCTCTCCGGCACGAAGGTGCGCGAGCTGCTGGAGAACGGCCAGCTGCCGCCGGCCGAGTTCTCGCGGCCCGAGGTCGCGGAGGTTTTGATCCAGGCTTATCGCGGCTAGGTAGTGCCGCTATGACCTGGCAGTTCACGCTCAGCGGATTGCTGATCGGGCTGCTCGTGGGGATGACCGGGATGGGCGGCGGCTCGCTGCTGACGCCGATCCTGGTCATCTTCTTTGGGTTCAAGCCGACGCTCGCGGTCGGCACGGACGTTCTGCACGGCGCGATCTTCAAGAGCTTCGGAGCGGTCCGGCACAGGCGGCTCGGCACGGTCCACGCGCGCCTGACCTTCTGGATGTTCCTCGGCTCGGGGCCGATGTCGCTGCTCGGCGTCAGCGCCGCCACGTGGCTGAGCCACCACTCGAGCGGCGCCGAGGCGATCGAGGCCTACGCCGTCGGCGCGGCGCTCGTGATCGGCGGAATCGGGCTCGTGCTGAAGACCTTCATCCAGCGCGGCGTGCAGCCGGACGACGCGCCCTTCCTCCTCGAGCGCCGCGACCGGATCGTCGCCTTCTCGATCGGCGCGGTCTGCGGCTTCGTCGTCGGTTTGACCTCGGTCGGCAGCGGCACGTTTTTCGGCCTGATCATGGTGCTCGTCTTCCCGTTGACCCTGCCGAAGATCGTCGGCACGGACATCTTCCATGCGGCGGCACTGCTGTGGGTCGCGGGCTTCGGGCACCTCGTCGCCGGCAACGTCGACCTGCGCACGATGGCCTGGCTGCTGACCGGCTCGATCCCCGGCGTGCTGATCTCGAGCCAGTTCGCGCTCAGGGTCCCGGACCGCGTGCTGCGCCTGTCGCTTGCCTCGGTGCTGATGCTGAGCGGGATCAAGCTGCTCGACCCGCCTGGCGTCGACTACGTCATCGCAGGCGGTGCGATCGCCGCCGGCATCGCGATCGCCGCCTGGAGCCTCGTGACGCGCTCCGAGCGCCGCCGAAGCGTCGAGACGCCTGCTTGAGTACGACTAGACTCGCCGTCCCGTGGTGCGCTACCTGCCGACGCTGGTCGTCCTGGCTCTGCTCGGCGGGACGGCCGCCGCGTTCGCGGTCACGGAGGATCTGAAGCTCCAGAAGAGCACGATCTACCACACGGCCGTGGACAAGATCGTGGCCCCGGACTCGCTCGCCCATTCGCGCGCGTCGGTCGGCTTCTTTTTGCGCAAGCGCGAGCGTGTGACGCTCGAGATCGTCAACGGCAGCGGCGCGATCGTCCGGACACTCGTGCGTTCGAAGCCGGCTCTGCCCGGCGCCCATCAACTCAACTGGAACGGCCGCGACGACGCGCACGACGTCGTGCTCGACGGCACCTACCGGCCGCAGGTGCACCTCGCCGGTGAACACCGGACGATCGTGCTGCCGAACCCGATCCGGATGGACGCGACGCCGCCGCTCGTCCGCCTCGTCTCCGTGGCGCCGCGGGTCTTCTCGCCGGACGGCGACTTCCGGAACGAGCTCGTCCGGATCAAGTACCAGACGAGCGAGAAGTCGAGGGCGCAGCTCTACGTGGACGGCGAGCCACGGACGCTCGTGAAGCGGTTTCTGCGGGTCGGCAAGGTGGACTGGGGTGGGCGCGCCGCCCGCAGGCTGCGGCCCGGGCCGCACCGCATCCGCCTGCGCGCGCTCGACCTGGCGACGAACCTCGGGCCGCCCAGCCGCGCCCTGACCGTCTTCGTCCGTTACGTCGAGCTGCGGCCGCACGTGCTGCGCGTGAGGACCGGGCGGCGCTTCGGGGTCCGCGTGCTCACCGACGCGAAGCGCTACGCGGTCCACCTCGGACCACTGCACGCGCGCAGGAGCGGGCGCGTGCTCGTCCTCCGCGCGCCGAAGCCCGGCCGTTACGTCGTGCGCGTCGCCGCCAACGGCCACACGGCACGGGCGGTCCTGGTGGTCACGCGGTGACCTCCGAGCTCGCCCGCGCCGGAGGGATGATCGGCGCCGCCGGGCTCGCGCTCCTGCTCGTTGCCCCCGGGCGATCGCTGCGGTTCGCCGGCCTCGGCGGTTGGGCGTTCGGGGCGCTGCTGCTCGCGCTCTACCTGGCCCCGTCGGGACACCGGCCGCTGCTCGGCGCGGCGGCGGTCGTCGGGGTCGCGCTCGCGGCGGCCGGAGCCGTGGCGTTTCGCCGCTGGCCGTTCGTGCTCCCGTTCCTCGTGCTCGCGTGTGTCGCGGCACGCATCCACGTAACCGTCGGCTCGACCGAGGCGAACCTGCTGGTGCCGCTCTACGCCGTCGTCGCGGCGGCCGCGCTGCTGCTTGCGTGGGAGCTCGTCAAGCGTGATGCCCGCGCCCGCGAGCTTGGGCCGGTGGCCTGGCCGCTCGCCGCTTTCGTGGCGTGGACCGGGCTCTCGATCCTCTGGACGGGCGACGTGCGCCAGGGCGCGATCGACCTGCTCTTCTTCTACCTGCCATTCGGCCTGCTCGCGATCGTGCTCGCGCGCCTCCGGTGGCGCCGGCTGATCGCGCTCGGCCTGCTCGTCGAGGTGGCGGCGATGGCGGTCGTCTTCGCGGCTATCGGGATCTACCAGTACGAGACGCGCGACGTCTTCTGGAACCCGAAGCTGCTCGTCTCGAACGCCTACGCACCGTTCTACCGCGTCAACTCGGTCTTCTGGGACCCGTCGATCTACGGACGCTTCCTCGCCGTCGCCATCCTCGCCTGCCTCGTCGCCGTGCTCTTCGGCCGTGACCGCCGGCTGCTGGTCGGCGCGACCGCGGCGATCGCTGCGATCTGGGTCGGACTGCTCTTCTCGTACTCGCAGTCGAGCTTCGCCGCGCTCGCGGTCGGCGTGATGATCGCGGCGGCGTTCGCGTGGGGTCGGCGCGGCATCGCACTCGCCGCCGTCGCGGCGGTAATCGTCGGCGCCGGCGCGCTCGCGGTCCCGAGCGTGCGGCACGACGTCTTCGGCCACGGCAGCGGCAAGAGCACGACGAGCGGGCGCGGGAAGCTGGTCCGGAACGGAGCCCGCGTCGCGGTGCACCACCCCGTCGTGGGAGTAGGCGTCGGCGGCTTCAAGCGCGCGTACGCCGAGCTGACGCACCTGAAGGGCAGGGACCCGAACGCGGCCGCCTCGCACACGACTCCGGTGACCGTTGCGGCGGAGACCGGCCTCGTAGGCCTCCTGCTGTACGGCTGGCTGCTCGTGGCCGCCCTCCGCCTCGCCTTCGGCCGCTTCGGGCGCGACCTGCCCGGGCTGACGGCGCTCGCACTCGGCCTCGTGCTGACTGCGATCGCAGTCCACAGTCTCTTCTACAACGCGTTCTTCGAGGACCCGACGGTCTGGGCGGCGATCGGTCTGGCGGCGGCGCTACCGCGCCGGCGAGACCAGCGCGCGGATCCGGCGCAGCTCGACCGGCAGGTAGAACCCGAGCGGCAGCAGGATCAGCGGGTAGAGCCCGCTGAGCAGGACGGCGCCGGCCAGCGGGACGTCCAGGCTCTTCCCGAGCACCGTTAGCGCCACTGCGGCCGCGACCGTTAAGACGATCCGCCGCCACTGGTAGGGCACCGGGAAGACCTGCTGCGCCCGCATGGTCATCCCGAGGAACATCGCGACGTAGGCGATGAGCGTGGAGATCGCCGCGCCGACCATCCCGTACGGCGGGATCAGCAGGAGATTGAGCGCGATGTTCACGAGTGCCGCGCCGCCGGTGACGACCCAATTGAACTGCGTCTTCTTCGCGCGGCCGATGCCGATCGACATCACGTTGAACGCGATGAACGCCGTCGCGCCGAAGACGAGCAACGGCACGACCTCGGCGGCTCGGTAGAACCGCGGCGTCGCCAGCAGCCGCACGAGCCAGGGAGCGAGCAGTGAGATCGTCAGCGACAACCAGCAGCAGGCATAGAGCACGTACGTCAGCACGAAGCCGTACGTCTGCTTCGCCTCGTCGTCGTCCTTGATCGAGAAGGCGAAGGCCGGCCAGGCGGTGCGGAGGGCGATCAGCACCAGCAGGAGCGCCGTCGAGAGGCGGACGCCGACCGAGTAGAGACCATTCTCGGCGAGGCCCTTCATCCGCACGAGGAAGAAGCGGTCGGACAGGTCGATCACCCACAGTGCGATCCCCGACGGCACGAGCGGCAGCCCGAAGCGCTGCATCTTGCGAAACAGATCGCGGTCGAACTCGAGCCCGAGCTGGAACCGACGGTAAGCCAGCAGGACAGCGAACACGGCGAGCGTGCCCGTGAAGTTGCCTACGAGCACGCCGACCGCCCCCTCGTGCCAGACGGCTACGAGCAGGATCGTCGCGCCGACCGTGATGATGACGTTCGCGAGCGTCGCGATCACGTACGGGACCGAACGCTCCTCGACGCGGAAGAGCGACGTGAGCTGCTCGTAGTTCATCTGCGCCCACAGCAGGACGAACGCGGCGCGCACGAGGTTCGCCTTCGAGTCCGTGGCGAACAGGAGCTGCGAGAGCTCGGAGGCGAGGACCGAGCCGACGACGAGACCGAGCGTTGCCATCACCATCGTGAACCAGAAGGAGGTGCGCACGACGGTGGTCCGTCCCGTCTCGTCCTCGGCGTCGAAGTAGAAGCGGAAGAAGGCCATCGAGATGCCCATCCGCAGGACGATCACGAGCACCACCGTCAGCGAGATCAGCGTGTCCACCGCGCCCACGTCGCCGCGCGTCAGGTAGCGCGTCAGGATCGGCAGCAACAGCACGCCGATCAGCCGCGAGACGACCGCGCCGAGGCCGTAGATCGCCGAGTGCCTGGCGAGTCGTCCGAGCTGTTGCGCGATCACTGCCATCAGTTTGGCCGAAGGACCGCCCGGTAGACTCCGCGCTCGTGCCTCTGAGCGGGAAAAAGATCCTGATGACCGGCGGCGCGGGCTTCATCGGCACCGCGCTCGCGCGGCGCCTCGTCGAGAACAACGAGATCGTTGCCCTCGACAATCTCCATCGCGACTCCCTGACGGGCACCGATCTCGCCGAGCACGCGAACCTGCGCTTCGTGCAGGGCGACGTGCTCGATCTGCCGCTGCTGCGGGAGCTGGCCTCGCGTGCGACCCACATCGTCCACCTCGCCGCGATCGCAGGCGTCGACTCGGTGCTGAAAAGCCCCGTGCGGACGATGCGCGTCAACCTGATCGGCACCTCGAACGTGCTCGAGGCCGCGCAGGACGCCGGCACGATCGAGCGCCTGATCGACTTCTCGACGAGTGAGGTCTTCGGTACGCACGCGTATAAGGTCGAGGAGACGCACGTCACCTCCCAGGGCTCCGTCGGTGAGGCGCGCTGGACCTATGCCGTCTCGAAGCTCGCCGGTGAGTACATGGCGCACTCGTACTTCGACGAGCACAACCTCCCGGCGACCTCGATCCGCCCGTTCAACGTCTACGGGCCGGGCCAGGTGGGGAGCGGCGCGATCCACCACTTCACGGTGCGCGCGCTCGCTGGCGAGGAGCTGGTGATCCACGGCGACGGCTCGCAGATCCGCGCGTGGTGCTACGTCGACGACGTGGTCGAGGCGCTGCTGGCGATGCTCGAGCGCGAGGAGGCGGTCGGGCAGGTCTTCAACGTCGGCAACCCGCGCTCCGTGGTGACGGTGTTCGACCTCGCCTCGCGGATCCGCCGGCTCGCGGACTCGGAATCGGAGATCGTGTTCCGGCCGCTGCACTACACGGACGTCGAGATGCGGATCCCAAACGTCGACAAGGCGGAGAAGCTGCTCGACTGGCAGCCGCGCGTCGATCTCGACGAGGGGCTCGCGCGCACGATCGCCTGGTACCGCGAACGGCAGCCCGTGCAGCGCCTGGCGCCTTCGCGGTGAAGCTCCTCGTCGCCGCGACGGTGGTTCTCGTCGCGGTCGTCCCGGGAGCGGCGGCGCAATCGACGCCGCCGCTGCGGCTCGTCTCGCTCAGCACGCCGGTGATCAGCCCGAACGGCAACGGCGTCCGCGACACGACGACGCTTCGCACGACGGCTCCGGCCGGAACGCTGCTGGGACTTCGCGTCTATGCCTGGGGCGGACGGCTCTCGGGCTGGAAGCGGCTTCGCACGGGTATCTCTGTGCCCGGCCCGGACGTGACGTGGGCCGGCACCGTCGCAGGAGGCCGCGAGGTCGGCGACGGCTCGTACCTAGTAACAGTCTGTTACAAGGATGCAGGGCGGCTCCTTCCGCCCCGCGGAGTGGCGCGGCCCGGCGCGGCGGAACGGAGCGTGCGGCGGCCCGACTGGCGGCGGAGCGGTTGTCTGGCGAGCCCGCCGGTCGTCCGCGTCGAGCGGCTGGCCGCCTACGTCGACTCGACCCGCAGCGTCCATCAGGGTGTCGACGTGCCGCTCGTGACATCAGCGGACGGCGGGCACGCGAACGTGAGCCTGCAGTCGGACTGCGACCCGGGCAAGGTGAGCCTGACGTTCAGTGACACCCGCGCGTCGCTCGCGATTCCGCTCGGGGCTTCGCCCGGGCTCTACCACGCAGACGTGACCGATTCCGTCGGCGACGATTTCCACGCACCGGTCGTCGTCCGCGACGGCCGGTCATTGGACCGTCCGCGGCGCCAGACGGCGCTCGTCGTCTGGCCGTACCTGACCTGGCGCGCCTACAGCGCCTACGACGCCGACCTGAACGGGATTCCGGACACCTGGTACCAGTTCTGGCGCCAGCGACGGGTCTCGCTGCAGGGGCCGCTTCTTCGCGACGGCCTCGAGGACGACCACAAGGCCGCGCTGCCCTTCTCGCGCTGGCTCTGCTTGCGCCCCGTCCGCGCGCAGCACGTGACCGACGTCGAGCTCGGGCGGCTGCCGCTCTCGACGCTCGAGCGCTACCGCGCGATCGTCTTCCCGGGGCACACGGAGTACTACGAGCCGGCGACGTACGACCTGCTGAAGCGCTACCGGGACGGCGGCGGCAACCTAGTCTTCCTGCAGGCCAACCCGATGTATCGCTCGGTGCGGATCGACCGGACGCACAACGCGGTCGTGCTCACCAACTACGACGGGCGCGACGGCCGCTCCGACTTCGCGCTCGCCGGAGTGGGCTATGACGGCTGCTGCTTCCCGAAGTCGCGCTCCGTGCCATACGTGGCCGCGGCGGGGCGCGACTACGAGCGTGTGCGCTGGCTCTTCCGCGGCACCGGGATCGCCCCCGGTCAGGCGTTCGGGATGGCGGCCTCGGAAAGCGATCGCACGGATCCGCAGCTCACCCCGCGCGACCACATCGTCGCCGCGCAGGCAATCGTCCGCGGCAAGCGCGGCGCGATCCACGCGGCGCTGGTCTGGTCGCGCGCCGGCCGCGGCCAGGTCTTCTCGACGGGCAACTACACCTTCCTGCGGATGGGCCGCGGGATCACCTACAAGCTGCTCGACAACGTATGGCGAAAGCTCGTGGGCTAGCGCTCCTCGCCGTACTGTTGCTCGCCGGCTGCGGCGGCTCGTCGGATCCGGAGCCGCCCCGTGGCGGGGCGACGCTGCGGCTCGCGCTCCCGCTCGTCCCGGCTCGCGTCGACCCGGCGACGGCGACCGACCTCCCGTCGCTGAACGTCGCGCACGAGCTGTACGCGGGGCTGACGCGGTTCTCTGGCAGCGGCGTCGAGCCCGACCTCGCCGAGTCATGGGACGTGGAGCAGGGTGGCCTCGTCTGGACCTTCCACCTGCGGAAGGGGCTCCGCTGGAGCGACGACACCCCGATCACGGCAGCGGACTTCAGGCGCTCGTGGCTCCACGCGCTCGACCCCGCCACGCGCGCGGCCTACGCCGGCCCGGGCCTCGGCATCGTCCGCGGCGCGCGGCGCCTGCACGCGACGGGCTCGGGCGGGCTAGGGGTCGAGGCGCTCGACGAACGCACTCTGCGGGTGACGTTGCAGCACCCGGTGCCGTGGTTCGACCAGCTCGTCGCGCTCCCGGTGGCGGCGCCACGGCCGCCGGGGCCGAACGCCTTCAGCGGTCCCTTCCGCCTCGCCTCGCGCGGTCCCGGCCGGCTCGTGCTCGAGCGGAACCTCGATTACTGGGACTCCGCGGCGGTGAAGCCGGCAAGGCTCGTCGTCTCGGCCTCGTCGAAAAGCGCCGACGTCGTCCTTCCGCGCGGCCTGGCCGGCCCTGGACTGCACTGGATCGACACCGCCGGCGAGACACC
>Ga0126311_10000264_pt1 | contig 25557 bp, 29 predicted proteins | sample Plot61_FD_92539 | JGI IMG/M metagenome (GOLD analysis project Ga0126311, IMG submission 92539) | Serpentine soil microbial communities from UC McLaughlin Reserve, CA, USA - Plot61 | ecosystem: Environmental > Terrestrial > Soil > Grasslands | place: USA: UC McLaughlin Reserve, Lake County... | reverse complement strand
CGAGAAGCTCCAGGAGCGCCTCGCCAAGCTCTCCGGCGGCGTCGCCGTCGTGAAGGTCGGCGCGGCCACCGAGACGGAGATGAAGGAGAAGAAGCACCGCGTCGAGGACGCGCTGCAGGCCACGCGCGCCGCCCTCGAGGAGGGCATCGTGCCCGGCGGCGGCGTCGCGTTGCTGCAGGCCGCCGACGCGATCAAGCTCGACGAGTACGAGGACGAGGACGAGAAGACGGGCGCGAGAATCATCCTGCGCTCGCTCGAGGAGCCCCTCCGTCAGATCTCGCACAACGCGGGGCTTGAGGGCTCGGTCGTCGTCAACGACGTCCGCAAGGCCAAGAAGGGTCAGGGCCTCAACGCCGCTACGGGCGAGATCGTCGATCTCGTCGCGGCCGGCGTGATCGACCCGGCGATGGTGACGCGCTCCGCGCTCCAGAACGCCGCCTCGATCGCCAAGAACATCCTCACGACCGAGGCGATCGTCGCCGAGGTGCCGGAGAAGGATGGCGGCGGTGGCGGTGGCATGCCCGACATGGGCGGCATGGGCGGCATGATGTAAGGAGCCTTCGGGCTCCTGGCTCGCCCCGGGCGCTCCGGCGTCCGGGGCGTTCCGTCCGCCGCATCGGGGAGGCTTCGATCTCCCCCTGATGTACCCTCGCGAAGGTCCGGTTCCCCCACCGGGCCTTCGCCTTTTCGCGGGGGTGCCGACTCACGCGGCGAGCGGGACCGCCTTCGTCGTGGTCCAGCGCACGCTCGTCTCGAGGCGTGCGATCCGCCAGCCATCGGCGGTGCGGACGACCTCGAAGGTGTAGCGCGAGCCGAGCGCGCGTCCGGCGGCCGGCAGTCCGGGGGCCAGCGCGCTCTCAGCCGGCCCGTCGGCGAACGTCACGACGAGGTTGGCGCCGACGTCGGCGCGGTCGCCGTCGAGCTCGATCAGCACGTTCGCGATCAGGTGCTGCGTCTGTGCGGTGTGGTTGCGGCGTGCCTGTGCGACCAGCGCGTCGCGGCCCTGCGCGACGCCGCCGGGAGTCTTCGCGGTCGCGTCCGCGGTGAGGATCGCGGTCGCGTCGCCGGCGGCCTGCTCGTCGAGCCACAGGCCGAGACGGCTGACGAGGTCGTTGATCTCGGCGCGGTCGGCGAGCTGCTGGAGCTGGGTGGGCATGATGACTCCTCATCTGTTGGGATAACCAATGTTGGCGCTACCAACATAACTGATTATGGGTGCTCCCAACGAAATTGCTAGGCTGCAACGCGTGGACGAACCCGGACCCGGCGTCCCCCAGCGCCTCCGCGGCCTCCCGAGCTGGCAGCTCAACCGCGCGGCCCTGCGCGCGAACCGCCTGACCGGCGAACGACTGGCGGCCGCGGGCCTGCGCAAGCACCACTACGCCGTCCTCGTCTCGCTCGATGAGCAGGGAGCCGCCAGTCAGGCGGCGCTCGGCGAGCGGCTCTCGATCGACCGCAGCGACATCGTGGGGACGCTGACCGAGCTGGAGCGCACGGGCCTGGTCTCGCGCGCGCAGGACGAGCGCGACCGCCGCCGCAACGTCGTCAGCCTCACGTCGTCCGGGGCCGCGAGCCTCGCGCGGCTGTCCGCCGAGATCGACGCCGCGCAGGACGAGCTGCTCGCACCGCTCACCGAGAAGGAGCGACGCAAGCTGCGCAAGCTGCTCGCACGCGTGACCGAACCCTCCTCCGGCGGCTGAGCCGCGCGGACGTCAGACCGCCGTGCGCGGCCGCGCCGGCGGCCCGACGTACTTCGCGCTCGGCCGGATCAGCCGGCCCTCGCGCTTCTGCTCGAGGATGTGCGCGCTCCAACCGGCCGTGCGGGCGCACGTGAACAGCGGCGTGAACAGCTCCGGCGGGACCTCGGCGTAGTCGAGCACCACCGCGGACCAAAACTCGACGTTCGTCGCGAGCACGCGATCGGGCTTGCGCGCCTGCAGCTCCGCCAAGGCCGCCTGCTCCAGCGCTTCCGCCACCTCGACGCGCGGGCTGCCCAGCTCGCGCGCGGTGCGGCGCAGGACGCGGGCGCGCGGGTCCTCGGCGCGGTAGACGCGGTGGCCGAAGCCCATCAGCCGCTCGCCGCGGTCGAGCGCGTCCTTGACCCACTGCTCGGCGTTCCCGCTCCGCTCCACTCCGTCGAGCATCTTCAGCACGCGTGAGGGCGCGCCGCCGTGCAGCGGCCCCGACAGCGCGCCGACCGCCGCGCTCAGCGCCGCCGCCACGTCCGCGCCGGTCGAGGCGACGACGCGCGCCGTGAACGTCGAGGCGTTCATGCCGTGCTCCGCGGCCGAGATCCAGTAGGCGTCGATCGCCTTCGCGTGGTCCGGGTTCGCCTCGCCGCGCCAGCGGATCAGGAAGCGCTCGGGGATCGACTCGCCCTTGTCGACGTCGTGCTGCGAGACGGGCGGCTGCCCGCCCCCGCGCGCCGACTGGGCGACGAACGAGAGCGCCATCACCGACGCCCGCGCGAGCTGGTCGCGCGCGGTCGCCTCGTCGATGTCGATGAGCTGCTTGAAGCCCCACTCGGGGGCCAGCATCGCGAGCGCGCTCTGCACGTCCACGCGCGGATCGCCGGAGCGGACGGTGAGCGGATATGGCTCGGCTGGGGGGAGGCCGGGCACGTACGTGCCGTCGACGAGCAGGCCCCAGACCTGCTCGAACGGGACCTTGCCGACGAGCTCCTCGATGTCGACGCCGCGATAGCGCAGCGCGCCGCCCGCACGGTCGGGCTCGGCGATCTCGGTGGCGAAGGCGACGACGCCCTCGAGGCCGGACTGCACGTCGGTGTCGGTCGCGCTCATATGCTGCTCCAGCTCGGGGTTCGTGAGACGGGCATCGCTCAGGGTGGCAGACTAGAGTTGGCTACGTAGCCAGGACTCACGCCCGCGCCACGCGACAAGGAGCCACAACCGTGCACGACCTGCTCTTCCGCCCCGCGAGCGAGCTCGCGGCACTCGTGCGCTCCGGCGAGATCACCGCCCGCGAGCTGGTCTCCGCCTCGCTCGAGCGGATCGAGGCGCTCGACGGGCAGATCAACGCCTTCACGCACGTCGACCCCGAGGGTGCGCTTGCGGCCGCCGACGCGATCGCACCCGGCGACGAGCGCCCGTTCGCCGGCGTCCCGATCGCGATCAAGGACAACCAGCCCGTCGAGGGCATGCCGCTGACGTTCGGCACGGACCTGTTCGGCGACTTCGTCGCGCCCTTCGACGCCGCGTTCGTCGACCGCCTGCGCGCCGCCGGCTTTGTGATCGTCGGCAAGACGGCGCTGCCGGAGTACGGGATCCTGCCCTCGACCGAGTCGCGCCGCAACGGCCCGACCCGCAACCCGTGGGATCTCTCACGCACGCCCGGCGGCTCGTCCGGCGGCGCGGGTGCGGCGGTCGCGGCCGGCATGGTGCCGCTCGCGCACGGCAACGACGGCGGTGGCTCCATACGCATCCCCGCCGCCTGCTGCGGCCTCGTCGGCCTCAAGCCGGCGCGCGGGCGCATCTCGCTCGCGCCCGCGCTCGGTGACTCGTTCCTCGTGACCGACGGCGTGCTGACGCGCACCGTCGCCGAGTCCGCGCAACTGCTCGACCTGCTCGCCGGCTACGAGCTGGGCGATGCGACGTGGGCGCCGCCGCCAGCCGAGCCGTTCGCCGCGGCCGCGGGGCGCGAGCCCGGTCCCCTCCGTGTCGGCTTCACGCTGACCCCGCCGCTCGGCGAGGGCGGCGTCGACCCGATCGCCGAGCGCGGCGTGCGCGACGCGGTCGCACTGCTGCAGGAGCTCGGCCACGAGGTCGAGGAGCTGCCGACTGCGCCGTGGGCGATCCCCGGCGTGATGGAGCTGTTCTCGGCGTCCTTCGGACCCGCCGTCGCCTCGACGATCGTCTTCGCGGCCACGATCGCCGGCCGCCAGCCCACGGCGCAGGACATGGAGAAGCTCAGCTGGTACCTGTGGGAGCGCGCGAGCCAGCTCGGCTCGGCTCACTTCCTCGCGGCGCAGGCGCAGCTGCAGGCGCTCGCACGCGGTTTCATCGTCGCGATGAGCGAGTACGACGTCGTGCTCACGCCCTCGCTCGCGCTGCGCCCGCGGCCGATCGGCGAGCTGAACGGGGACAACGACAACCCGGCCGAGACGTTCGCGCGCGCCGGCGAGTTCACGCCCTTCGCCGCGATCGCCAACGTCACCGGCCAGCCGGCGATCTCGCTGCCGTTCGCGCATGGCGAGGACGGCCTGCCGGTCGGGGTGCACTTCTTCGGCCGTCCCGCCGACGAGGCGACGCTGCTTGCGCTCGGCGCGCAGCTGGAAGCGGCGCGGCCGTGGGCGGACCGGCGACCGGAGCTGGCGGCTGCCGCGTAGTCCGAGCCCTACAATCGGGCACGCAAGTCAGCACCCCACCTGCACCCAAGAAGGAACGACTCCACATGGCCTACGTGATCGCAGAGCCCTGCATCGGGACCAAGGACAACTCGTGCGTCGAGGTCTGCCCGGTCGACTGCATCCACCCGACGCCCGACGAGCCGGACTACGACAGCGTCGAGATGCTCTACATCGACCCGGAGGAGTGCATCGACTGCGACGCGTGCGTCGAGGCCTGCCCGGTCGACGCCTGCTTCGCCGAGGATCAGCTTCCCGAGGAGTGGGCGAAGTACGCGGACATCAACCTGAAGTACTACGCCGGCAAGTCCTGACGGGCTGAGTCAGCGGTGACGCGGGCCGGAGCATCGGCCCGCTCGCGCTCCTCGAGCACGGCGCAGAAGACCTCGACGACATCGGGGTCGAACTGCTGCCCGGCGCAGCGGCGCAGCTCGGCGCGAGCGTCCTGCACTGGCGTGCGGTCCTTGTACGGGCGATCCGAGACCATCGCGTCGTACGCGTCGCAGACGGCGATGATGCGAGAAGCGAGCGGGATGGCTCTGCCCGCAAGCTTGTCCGGATAGCCCTTGCCGTCGAAGCGCTCGTGACTCCAACGGACGAGCTTGGCGGCACGCGACAGCGCGGGCGCCGCGGACAGGATGCGCTCGCCGATGAGCGTGTGGCGGCGCATGAACGCCCACTCGTCGTCGTTCAGCGGACCCGGCTTGTTGAGGATGTCGTCGGGGATGGCGGCCTTGCCGACGTCGTGCAGCGACGCCGCCTGCAGCAGCGGCGAGCGGTCGGCCTCCGGCATGTCGAGCCGCTCCGCGACCGCATTGCAGAGCCCCGTCACCTCGTCGAGGTGGACGCCGAGAGACGGGCTGCGCTCGGAGAGGATCCGCAGCAATACGTCGGCGCTCTGGCGGCCGGCCGAGCTGCGACTGTCCGAGTTCTTGCGGGCGTACATCCGGCGGTCGGCCTCGCGCAGCGCCTCGGTCGCCGTGCTCGCCTCGACGGGCAGCAGCACCGAGCCGTGGGACGCCGTGACGGTGAAGCCCTCCCCCTGCTCGGCGAGCGCCTCGGCGGCGAGCTGCGGCAGCGCGTGCGGATCCTCCGCGGTGCTCAGCACGCAGAACTCGTCGCCGCCGACGCGATACGCCGTCGCGGCGTCGCCGAGCACCGTCTCCAAGCGTCTCGCCAGGCGCATCAGTAACGCGTCGCCCGCCGGATGGCCGAACGTGTCGTTGTAGGTCTTGAAGCCGTCGAGATCGAACAGCGCCAGCAGCAGCGGCCGGGCGTTCGTGACCTCGGCGATCCCGCGTTCGAGCTCGGCCACGAGGCTGCGGCGGTTGCCGAGTCCGGTGAGCGGATCGTGCAGCGCCTGGTAGGTGAGCTCCTCGGCCGCGCGCTTGCGCTCCGTGATGTCCTGCACCTGGGCGATCGCGTAGCCGGGCTCGCCCGACTCCGCGCGGATGAGCGAGACGCTCGCGGAGACCCAGACCGTGTGGCCGTCCGCGTGGATGTAGCGCATGTCGAACTGCGTGTGCTCCTCCTCGCCGCGCGCGAGTCCCCGGATGGCCTCGACGCCGGTCGCCGCATCCTCGGGGTGCACGACGTTCCGGAAGGCGTTGGCGCGCAGGTCCTCCAATGTGCGGCCGGTGATCTCGCACATCGCGCGGTTCACCTGCAGGACCTCGTTCGGCGTCTCGTCGTCGAACGAGAAGAGGACCATGCCGATCGGGGCGCCCTCGAAGGCGCCCTTGAAGCGCTCCTCGCTCTCGCGGGCGCGTTGGTACGAGGCCTCGGCCTCGGCGCGGACGGTCTCGTTGAGCCGCCAGGCGATGACGCTCGCGATCCCTGCCGCGGCGACGAAGCCACCGTGAATCGCCGCCCACTTCCACGGGTGCGCCACCGCGTCGGGGTGGTTGTAGACGCCGCTGGGGTGCAGCGCGCCGGCGACGCCGTGATGGACGACGACGTAGGCGAATGCGACGAGGAACGGGATCCAGTCCTCGTAGAGCGCGAGCACGACGATCGTGACGAAGAAGAGGAAGTGCGCCTCGATCGCCCCGTCCCACACGTGCACGAGCAGCGCGCAGGCCGTGATGAGGCCCAGCGAGACGAGCGTCGAGGCGGCGCGGCGGCGGTTCTCGAACACCAGTGCCGCCACGCCGAACGGGACCAGCGCAACTGCATGTCCGACGCTGTGGAGCGCGCTGTTGCCTTGGAGGGCGCTGAAGACCGTCAGCGCCAGTCCCTCGGCGAACAGCAGTCCGACCATCGCGTGGTGGCGGCGACGCCACGCCGCGTACGGCAGTGTGTGGCCCTGCGGGAGCAGCGCTCGCAGCGACGAGAGGATTCGCATGCCGCCTGACTCGGCATGCGCGAATCGGAGCTTGAAGACGCCGTACGGCGACGTTCGGCTCAGGCCATCGGCAGCGACATGCCCAGCGGCTTCGGTGCCGCAACGGGCGCCGGAGCCTGCATGACCGGCAGCTCGATCGGCGACAGCGCGATCACGCCGCGGGCGGTCTGACGGATCGCTTGCGCCGCCGGATCGTCCGGGTCGGAGAAGACGAGCGGGGTGCCGGCGTCGGCTTGCTCGCGCAGCGCCATCGTGAGCGGCACCTTGCCGAGCAGCGGGACGTCGAGCTCGTCGGCCAGCAGCTGGCCGCCGCCCTCGCCGAAGATCGCGTAGCGCTCGCCGCCGGGCGTGACGAAGCCGGCCATGTTCTCGACGATGCCGGCGATCTCCAGTCTGACCTTGTGCGCCATCTCGGCCGAGCGGCGTGCGACTCTCTGCGCGACCGGCTGGGGCGTCGTGACGATCAGGAATCTCGCCTGCGGCAGCAACTGCGCGAGCGTCATCGAGACGTCGCCGGTGCCGGGCGGCAGGTCGACGAGCAGGTAGTCGAGCTCGCCCCAGTCGACGTCCTCGAGGAACTGCGTGAGCGCCTTGTGCAGCATCGGGCCGCGCCACACGACCGCAGCATCCTCCTCCATGAAGAAGCCGATCGACATCACCTTGATGCCGTCGTGCGCCTCCGGCGGGACGATCTTGCGCTCGCCGTTGACCTTCGGGCGCGTGGCGCCGAGGCCGAACATGCGTGGCTGCGAGTAGCCCCAGACGTCCGCGTCGAGCACGCCGACGCGCTTGCCCTCGGCGGTCAGCGCGGCCGCGAGGTTCGCCGTCACGGACGACTTGCCGACGCCGCCCTTGCCCGAGCCGACGCAGATCACGTTGGAGACCTGGGCGAGCGCGCCGGTCGGCAGCCCACCGCCGCGGCCGAGCTTCTGCTGGAGCGCGCCCTTCTCCTGGTCGCTCAGCACGTCGAAGCTGACGTTGACTCCGGTGACGCCGTCGAGCGCCCGGATCGCGCTGGTCACGTTGGTCTGGAACGTGTTGCGGATCGGGCAGCCAGGCGTCGTCAGAGAGACGGTGACGTCGACGACGCCGTTGGCGTGGGCATCGATCGAACGGACCATGCCGAGCGTGACGATGTCCTGGCGCAGCTCGGGGTCGATGACGGCGCGCAGCGCCTCGCGGATCTGGTCTTGGGTCGGCATGCGTTCCATTGTGGCAGGCGCCCGCCGACGCTCGCGGGCAGCCGGGCCTATGCCGCCGCCGGCAGCTGCTCGGGCAGGCCGAAGCCGGCGAAGGCGCTCGGCGCGCGGAACGCCATTAAAGACCGACGGGACGCCCATCATGGACGCCCCGGCGGTTGAGGGAGGAGAGGGTGCTGCATTCACTGGCGAGAGATATGGGCCAGCGAACCCTTCCCGATCGGCGCCCTCCGCGTGCGCTGTCGGGGGAAACTGGTGTCAGGCGACCTTGGGCAGGCGGTCCTGAGCCCCGTTGACGAGCTTCATGCCCGCGTCGACGCCATTCTGAACCACCTTTTCGACCCGAGTGGTAAGGGCTTCGACGTTGAGGTCCAAATTCTTTCCAACCTGGGTGCGCTGACGGTCGAATCCGCGGCGCGCGGTGCGCGTCTGGCGCTCCAGGCGCGTGCGCGTGCGGCGCACCTCGCGCTCGAGCTCTCTGCGGGCGCTGCCGCCGCGGCGCTCGAAGTGCTCGAGCTGCTTTTCCAGTTCGCTGCGCGACCGGGTCTTCGTGACGAGCCCGCCGACCGTGTCGGCGACGCGGTCACGCGCCTCCAGGGCGGCGCCTACCGGGATCAGCACGGCGCGCTCGGCGAGCTGCTGCGCGCGCTCGGCACGGGTGGCCGGACGGGTCGAGGTCGTTCTCGTCGAGGCTCTCGCTCTCGCAGCGGTCGCGCGCGGCTTCGCGGCAGGCTTGCGCTTCGCGGGCGCTCTCTTCTTGGGGGTGGTGGCGGTGGTGGTGTCGGCCATCTCGGTCTACCAGCTCCTTCGGGCGCAGAATCGTATTAGTGAGCGCGTCGGAAACCCCCTGCGCGCTCGAACACCTGTTTGTACGCCGCCGCGGACGGATGGTTACACCAAATGGCGCAGAGGAGACGAATGTCCCACGACGACAGCGTTAAGCGCTCAGGCGACGCGGAACGCCTGTTCGCCGCAGCCACTGCGAGGGCGCGTCCAGCTCGGCGCTGGACGGCAGCATCTCCGGGGACTCCCAGACGCGATTGAGCGCCTCTACGCCAGCTTCGCGCACGACCGCGTCGCAGAAACGCTTGCCCTGCTCGTACTGCTTGAGCTTCATCTCCAGCCCGAGCAGGCGCTGCAGCAGCCGCGCGGGGGCCGACTGGGACTTGCGCCGCGCATCGAGCGCGGCGCGCAGTCTCGGCAGAGACGGCAGCAACGGCGCGCCGACGGCGTCCATCACATGCTCGGCGTGGCCCTCCAGCACGGCCATAGTCGCCTGCATCCGCTCGAGCGTCTCGCGCTCCTGCTCGCTGGCGACGAGCGAGACGAAGTCCCCGTTGCGCACCGCCGCCACGAGTCGCTTGAGGTCGTCGCCGCCCGGCATCCGCAGGCCGCGTCTCGTGTCGATCCGCAGCTCGGCGTGCGAGAGCAGCTCGCGCACCATCGCGGCCATGTGTCTCTGGAGCCATGGCACGCCGGCGAACTGGACGGCGTGCGTAACCTCATGCAGCGCGACCCAGGTGAGGAACTCGCGCTCGTCGGCGCCGAAGGTCTGACCCGCGCCGGCGAGGTTCGGCAGCACGAACAGCAGGCGCGGCGGGCGGTCGTCCGGCGTCGTGTCCAACAGCACAAGCTCGTACTGTCCGAGCACGCGTTGTGCGAGAAAGCCGAGCACGACGCCGACCTCGGCTGTCAGCACAACGCCCGCGGCGAGCCGCATCGCGTGGCGCGCTGGGCCGAGCCCCTCGCCGACCTTCGACAGCGGCGGGTCGAGCAGCATGCGCATCGCCCCGACGTTCGCGGCGATCCATTCCGCCCGGCCGATCCCCTCCGCCGGTGGCAGCTCGTGCGCGGGCGTGAGGCCGGTATAGGCGATCACGCGCTCGGCGCTGTCGGCAGACAGCGCGACGAGATCCGTGCTCGGCGGGCGCGAGTCCGGCTCGCCGGCGACGTGGCGGGCGAGGCGCTGGGCGAGGAACCAGTCGATCATCGTCCTCTCACTATGGCAGCGGGCGATGGTCGGCTTGTCGGGGTCGGCGGTCAGAGGAGCTCAGACGACCGGCACCCGCGCGAGCGCGGCGAGCGTCTCGGCGGAGCGGGCGGCGACGACGGGCGAGCGGGCGGCGACGTCGAGCGGTGCGGAGAGCGGTTCCTCGCAGCGGGGGAAGGCGACGTAGCCACCCGCCTCGCGCACGATCAGCTGCGCGGCGGCTGCGTCGACCGCGCGGCAGTTGAGCAGCGAGGCCATCCCGTCGAGCCGTGCGGCGGCGACCTGGCAGAGCGTCACGGCGATCGCGCCGATCACGCGCAGGCGCCGCGCGACCGCCTGCAGCTCGTCGGAGGCGACCGCGATGTGGCGCGGGTCGGCCTGCTCGATCCCGAACAGCTCCAGCCGGCCGTCCGCCGCTCGCCGCTCGGGCAGCGACGGGTCGAGCGGGACGCCGTCGAGCTGGGCGCCCTCGCCGCGCGTCGCCGTCCACTCCTCGCCGGCGCCGAAGTCGAACACGTAGCCGAACGCGACGTCGGCCATCGTCGGGCCGTCGGCGACGGCGATCGAGAGCGCGTAGTGGGGCATCAGCCGCTTCGCGTTGAGCGAGCCGTCGATCGGGTCGATCACGACGCGGATCCCGCTGTCGCCATAGGCGACCTCGCCGCGCTCCTCGCTGACGGCCGTGAAGCGATGGCCGGCTGCATGCAGCGCGTCGAGCTGCGCGAAGACCGCGTGCTCCGCGCCCTCGTCGATCACGAGCGTGCGATCGCCGCCCTCGCCGCGGTCCCCCGTCTCGACCGCGCGCTGGCGCGTGCGCGGGTGCGCGGCGAGCACGTCGCGCAGCCCGGCGACGGCGCCACGGCAGGCGCCGAGCCAGTCCGCGTCCATCGCCGTGTCGGTCGGGTTCATCGGCGGCATATCCTTGCAGGGTGCCCGCGCCCGCCGCCCTCGAGGGCCTCTCCCCCGCGCAGCGCACCGCGGCGGCGCACGCCGGCGGGCCGCTGCTGATCGTCGGCGGCGCCGGCAGCGGCAAGACGCGCACGCTCGTGGCGCGCTTCGCGTGGCTCGTCGAGCAGGGCGAGGCGCCGGAGGCGATCCTGATGCTGGCGCGCTCCGAGCGCGCTGCCGACGCGCTGCGCCGGCAGGTGGAGGAGGGAATCGCCGGCCCGTACGAGGCGCTTGCCGTCACGACCGTCCACGACCTCTGCGCGCGGCTGCTGCGTGAGCACGCGCTCGCCGCCGGCGTCGACCCGTTCGCCGTCGCCGTCGGACGCGCAGACCGGCTCGCGATGCTGCTGGAGCGGATCGACGAGCTGACGATCCGCTCGCACGACTTCCGCGGCAACCCGGCTGCGCTGATTGCGAGCTTCGTGCGGCGGATCGACCGCTTGAAGGACGAGCTGATCTCGGCGGAGGACTACGGCGCATGGGCCGAGCAGCTCGCCGCCGCTGAGGATGCGGATGACGCGACGCGCGCGCGCTCGACGCGCGAGTGCGAGTTCGCGCAGATCTACCGCGCGCACGACCGCATGCTCGCCGACGCGGGCGCGCTCGACGCCGGCGATCTCGTGATTCGCGCGCTCGCGCTGCTGCGCGAGCACCCGCACGTGCGGGCACAGGTCGCCGAGCGTTACCGCCACGTGCTCGTGGACGACGTGCAGGAGCCGAATTTCGCGCACGGCCTGCTGCTGCGACTGCTGGCTGCCGAGCACGGCAACCTCGCCGCGGCCGGCGACGACGACCAGGCGATTCACCGCTTTCGTGCCGCCGCGACGAAGAACCTGCGCGACTTCCAGGACGAGCTGCCCGACGCGACCGTGGTGCAGCTCGAGCAGAGCTTCCGCTGCCCGCAGCGGATCCTCGACGCGGCCGGCGCCGTGGTCGCCCCGTTGGAGGACCGCATCGAGAAGCGGCTCGAAGGGAACCCGATCCCGCCCGCCCCTGGCGACGTCGCCTTCTGGCGCGCCGCCAACGAGCGCGCGCAAGCGCAGAGCGTCGCCGCCGACGTCGAGCGGCTGATCGGGCGCGAAGGCGTCGCGCCGGAGCGGATCGCCGTGCTCGTGCGCTCGATCGGGCGCGAGGGACAGGCCGTCTCCGTCGCCTTGGAGGAGCGCGCGGTCGGGCACCGGCTCGTCGGCGACGCGGCGTTCTTCCAGCGCACCGAGGTGCGCGACCTGCTCGCCTGGCTGCGGCTGCTGATCGACCCGGCCGACGCGCCCGCGGTCGTGCGCGCGCTGGCACGCCCGCCGATCGAGCTGCAGGCGATCGACCTCGCGCGCTGCACGCAGATCGCGCGCCGGCGCAAGCTCGACATGGTCGCGGCGCTCGCGGCCGCTTTGGAGTCGCCGCAGATCCCGCCGGAGACGCGCGATCGCATCCGCACGTTCCTGACACTGCACCGCTCCGCTTCCTCCGCGCTCGACACGATCCGCCCGGACTTGTTCGTCCACCGCCTGATTGAGCGGCTCGGGCTGCGGCGTCAGCAGCTGTTCACCGCGCAGGCGGAGGTGGTGGAGCGGCTGCAGGGGCTCGCGCGCTTTGGCGAGCTCGCGAGCGCGTACGTCGCGCGCCGCCCGCAGGCGAGCACGCGCGAGTTCGCGCGCTCGATCGCCGCTGCCGCCGAGGCCGGGCTGCGCGAGGAGGACGATCCGCCGCCCGGGGTCGTGCGCGGCGTGCAGGTGCTCGCGATGAACGCGGCGCAGGGGTTGGAGTTCGACCACGTCTACGTACTCGGGCTGCACGCGGCGCGCATGCCGGGCGCGCACACGCGCACGCTGGAGCCGATCGCGCCGGTGCTGATGAAGGAGGCGCTGCCGCAGGACGACCACGCCGCGCACGTCGCCGAGATGCGGCGGCTGCTGCACGTCGCGATGACGCGAGCGCGGCAGCGGCTCGTGCTCGTGCACCCGCAGGCGAGCGACCGCGGCGCGGCGCAGCCGCCCTCGCCGTTCGCGGAGGAGGCGCGCGTGGCGGTCGGCGCAGAGTGGGAGGAGCGTGCGGAGGAGCTGTTCGGCCCGGACGAGTCGCTGCACTCGACGTACCGGATCTTGCGCGACGAGCTGCTGGAGACGATCAAGCGCACGGGCCGCGGCATCGGCGAGCTGCGCTTCGACACCGACCTCGACATCTCGCACGCGGTCGTGCGCTACCTGGAGGTCGTGAAGCTGGCGGCCCTGATCGAGCGCGCGAGAGATCAGCAGGTCGGCGAGGCGCTGGACGAGGTCAACGCGCGCATCGCGCAGGCGATCACGCCGGAGCAGCGCGAGATCTTCCAGTCCTCGTCGCTGGACGACTACCTGCTGGGCGCCGACCGCGACACGTCGCGCCGTGCGGCCGCCATCGCAGCGCGCGAGGAGCCGTCATTGGAGCCGTTCCTGCCGCGCCGCGGAGAGGGGCTGGTCCTGAGCGCGTCCGACATCGACACCTACCGGACGTGCCCGCTGAAGTACAAGTTCGCGCGCGTCTTTCGGATCCCCCAGGAGCCCACGCTCAACCAGCGCTTCGGGATCCTCGTCCACCAGGTGCTGGAGCGCTTCCACGGCGACGACGGGCCGCGCACGGTCGAGGAGATGCTGGGCCTGCTCGACGCCGGGTGGCGCCGCGGCGGCTTCGGCGGCAGCGAGCAGGAGATCCAGCTGCGCGGCAAGGCCGCCGACGCTTTGACCCGCTACTGCGAGCGCTTCGAGGCCGAAGAGGCGCAGCCGACCTTCTTCGAGCGCTCCTTCTCGTTCCAGCTCGGCCGCCACGTGCTGCGCGGGCGCGTGGATCGCGTGGACCGCTTGCCGGAGGGCGGGTGGGAGCTGATCGACTACAAGACCGGCCGGCCCAAGACACCGGCGCAGCTGGAGCAGGACGTGCAGCTGTCGTTGTACGCCGTCGCCGCGCAGGAGGCGTGGCAGCTCGGCGAGGCGCGCGGCGCCTACTACTACGTACTCGACGACGCCAAGGTGCCGGTGCCCGAAGCCGCCGGCCGCGACTGGATCGAGGAAGTCGCCACCGAGGTCGCCGAGGGCATCCTCTCTCAGGGCTTCGAGCCGACGCCCTCCTACGCGGCGTGCGCGATCTGCGACTACCGGTTGGTCTGTCCCGCCGCCGAGCGGTAGTGCTCTGGCCGCTCCGTGCTGGAGAATCGATCGCATGGAGACCCTGCGCGACTGGCTGGCCGAGCATCCGCCGCCGGATGATCGCTTCACGCAGACGGTGGCGGGCGTCGGGGAGCGCGCTCGGGCGGGCGAGGATCTGCGCTTCGCGGTGCGCGAGCTGCTCGACGAGTTCGCATTGCGTGGACGGGACGACCTGCGTGCGGCGGCACTCGCCGAGGAGCCCGTCGGCGTCGATCCGCATGTCGACGCATATCTGGGCGCGCTCGCCGAGCACCTCGCGCGGTCGTGCGATCTGCCGACGCCGAGATGGGCGCTGTCCGAGACGCGCACGCTCGACCACATGTGGTTTCCCGGCGTCGCGCGCGGCTTTCGTCCCACTGCGCTGCGCGAGTCCCCGGCCGCATTCCGCCGGCGCGGAATCTTCATCGCGCGCGGCGCGCTGACGCGGGTGTGAGCCGGTGCAACGCGAAGAGATCGTCGCCGCACTGACCGCGCTCGGCGAGCGCCTGAACGAGCGGGATGTCGAGGGAGAGGTCTACGTCGTCGGCGGAGCGGCGATCGCGATCGCGTTCGACGCTCGTCGCGCCACGCGCGATGTCGATGCCGTCTTCGAGCCGAAGCAGGCGATCTATGCGGCAGCCGACGAGGTCGGCTCCGAGGTCGGCCTGCCGCCCGGCTGGCTGAACGACGGCATGAGGACGTCTACGGCGATCGGCTCGAGGCGGCTGCTCGCTTCTTCGTCGAGGAGCTGTTCGCAGCAGAGCCTTGAGTCGGGTGCGATCTCGTGACGCCCGGCGACGTCGTGCGCGGCTTCCGCGTGGGTCCGGCGATCGTCGAGACGTAGCGGGGCGTCAGCCCTCGCCGCGCTGCTTGAGGAAGCGCTGGAACTCGCTGGCGAGGCGGTCGCCTGAGGGGAGGTCGCGGGGGTCGAGCGGCTCCTCCTCCTCGTCTGCGGCCTTCTCCAGACGCTCCACGAACGCCTGGACGTCGGGATCGCTCTGGACGGCGAGGTTGACCTGGCGCTCGTAGTCGACCGTCGCCTCCTCCAGCTCGGTCGCGTCGACCGTCACGCCGACGAGTCCTTCGAGCTTGCGCACGAGCGCGAGTGCGGCCTTCGGGTTCGGCGCGCTCGCGATGTAGTGCGGGACGGCGGCCCACAGGCTCGCGGCCGGCAGGTTCGCCTTGCCGCACTGCGCTTGCAGCACGCCGACGATCCCGGTCGGCCCCTCGTAGGAGGAGGACAGCAGGTCGAGCCGGTCGACCAGGGAGCGATCGGAGGCGATCCCCGTCACGGCGATTGGCCGCGTGTGCGCGACGTCCGCCAGCAGCGCGCCGAGCGAGACGACGAGCTGGGCGCCGAGCGCCTCGGCGAGGTCGATCACCAGCTGGCAGAAGCTGCGCCAGCGCATCGACGGCTCGTGGCCGACGATCAGCACAAGATCGCGCGGTGCGCGCGGCACGCGGGCCTCGAAGATCTCCACGACCGGCCAGGTGATGTCGCGCACGCCGGTCTCGTCGACGCGCACCTGCGGCCGCGTCGACTGGAAGTCGTAGAACTCCTCGGGGTCGATCGACGCGAAGCGCGTGGCGCCGAGCGAGGTGCCCACGAACTGGACGGCCGTCGAGGCGGCGTCGCCGGCGTCGTTCCAGCCCTTGAACGCGCAGACGATCGCCGGGGCGCGGAGCCCGTCGGGACGGCGTTCCCACTCCAGTGGCTGCATCCGCCTCACCGTACATCATGGTCGTGTGAATCCACTCCCCACGGTCAGTGCGCTGCGGCCTGCCGAGGACGTCGACGGCGTCTTCGCCTGCGTCCGCAAAGACCGCCTGATGAGCAGAGCCGGCACGCCATATCTGGCGCTGGAGCTGCGCGATCGCACGGGCTCGGTGCAGGCGCGGGCGTTCCGCGACGCAGACGTGTTGGCGGGCCGCTTCGAGCGCGGCGACCTCGTGCGAGTGGCCGGCCGCGTCGAGCGCTTCCGCGACGAGCTGCAGATCGACGTGCGGGCGATCGCGAGAGCCGACACTGCGCAGGTCGATCCGGCGAGCTTCCTGCCGAGCGCGTACCGCGACATGGAGGAGCTCGACGGCTTCCTCGAGCACCTGTCGCGGGAGGTCTACGACACGGGGTTGAGAGCGCTGCTGGCAGACCTGCTGGCCGACGCCGAGCTGCGCGCCGCGTGGCGCCGCGCGCCCTGCACGCGCGGCGGCCACCACGCCTACATGGGCGGGCTTCTGGAGCACACGGTCGCGGTCGCGACGCTCGCGCAGGAGACGTGCCTGCTGCACGTCAAGCTCGACTCCGACCTGCTGATCGCGGCGGCGCTCGTGCACGATATCGGCAAGACGCGCGAGTTCACGTACGGTGCTGACTTCGGCATCAGCGAGGAGGGGCGTCTGCTCGGCCATGTGCAGATCGGTGCTCGCATGTTGGAGGCTCGGATGGCGGGGCTGTCGCTCGACGTGCTGCCGGAGCCGCGACGGCTGGCACTGCTGCACTGCGTGCTGTGCCACCACGGTCCGGACGCGGCGCCGGGGCGGCGCTTCGGCTCGGCCGAGGCGTTAGCGCTCGCCCGCATCAATGCTTTGGATGCGAGCATCAAGGGGGCGCTGGAGCACGGGTTGCCGTTGGGGTGAGGGTGGCGGGTCCGTTTGCGGTGCCCGGCGGCGTTTGCTCGGCTGGCCGTGGTTCTCGTGCGCTCCGCGCGTGTCGCCGCCGGCCGGCTCCACGTTGCCGGTCGGCTGGGGAGGGGGCGGGAGGGGTTGTGGGTCTGGCGTGTGTGGTCTTGCGTGGTTCGTTGCAGTGCACGAGCGTTTCTGCGCAGTTCTGGCTGCCCGTGGGGATGAGCGTCACTTTGTGGTCGCTCAGCGGACAAAAAGTGACGCTCATCCTGGAGGCACTCGCAAGCGCGCGAGCGCTGAGGCAGAAGCGCCACGGCCGCTGCGCAGTTCCGGGCACCAACGCCGCCAACCCAGCCGACCGCGCCCGAGCACCGGCCGCTCCCGCCCCCCTCCCCAGCCGGACAGCATGCGCGGAGCGGCGCCGGCCCCGCGATGAGCGGAACACACGTGCGCCAGGCCAAGCCAGGCCCAGGCCCAGGCCCAGGGCGACCTACATCCCACCCTCAATCAACGGAACGAACCGCACCGGGTCGAGCGTCGTGCGGATCAGCTCGCCGTCGTCGCCGGCGCCGCGCTCCACCAGTACCAGCTGCTGTCCGCTCGCGCCGACGGGGGCGACGAGCCGGCCGCCGGGGGCGAGCTGGCGCTCGAGCGCTGGCGGGATCTCCGGCCATGCCGCCGCAGCGACGTTGATCGCGTCGAACGGCGCCTCGCTCGGCAGGCCGCGCGAGCCGTCGCCGACGATCGCCGTCACGTTCTCCACGCCGGCGCGGTGCAGCGCCGCAACAGCCTGCTCGCTCAGCATGCGGTGGCGCTCGATCGTCCACACGTGCGCTGCGAGCTGCGCAAGCACTGCGGCGTGGTAGCCGGAGCCGGTGCCGATGTCGAGCACGCGATCGTCCGGCTGCAGCCGCAGCAGCTCCGTCATGCGTGCGACGACGAGCGGCTGGGAGATGGTCTGCTCCTGCCCGATCGGCAGCGCGATGTTCTCCCACGCCCGCCCGCGCAGTCCACGCGGCACGAACGCGTCGCGCGGAACGGCGCGGATCGCGTCGAGGACGCGCTCGTCGGAGACGGCTCCCCGCAGCTCCTCGATCAGGCGATCGGCGCGGCGCATGGCTGGGGTCTGCCCGGGCCGAGTGTGCGGTAAGCGGGACGGTCGGAGGCATGTGCCAGCATGCCCGCCGATGGCGGAGTCCCCCACGCCTCCCTATAGACGCCGGCGTGCGCTCGCGCTCGCCGGGCTGCTCGCGGCGCTGCTCGCGCTCGTGCTGATCGTCGTCGGTGCGCTCGGATCGGACGGCGACGGCGGTGGCAGCGGGGCTCCGGCCACGACCAGCGGCGGGACGGCCACCAGAGCCGCGTCCGTCGACGCCGCGACGACGACCACTTCCGTCGCCGGTCCTGCCCGCGACATGGGCGATCCCGGCCCGCCGCGGCCGGTCCCGATCCTCATGTACCACGTCGTCAGCGACCCGCTGCCGGACTCCCCCTACCCCGACCTGTACGTCCCTCGCGCGGAGTTCCAGGACCAGATGCAAGCGCTGAAGGACACCGGCTACACGGCCATCACGCTCCAGGAGGCGTGGGACTCGTGGCGCGCGGGCGGTCCGCTGCCCGCCAAGCCGGTCGTCGTCAGCTTCGACGACGGCTACCACTCCCATCTCGCCAATGCCTTGCCGGTGCTGCGCGCGCTCGGCTGGCCCGGCGTGCTCAACCTGGAGCTGCAGAACATCCGCTCCGACTACGGACTCACGGCGCCGCAGGTGAGACAGCTGATCGCCGCCGGCTGGGAGCTCGACTCGCACACGATCAACCACCCAGACCTGACGACCGTCGACGCCGCCACGCTCCGGCATGAGGTGGCCGACTCGCGCGCGGAGCTCAAGCGCCGCTTCGGCGTCCCCGTCAACTTCTTCTGCTACCCGGCCGGCAGATATGACGACGCGGCAATCGCGGCCGTGCGGGAGGCCGGCTACCTCGCCGCCACCACGACCGTGCCGGGGCTTGCGCAGCCCGACGAGGCCGACCGCTTCACGCTGCACCGCGTGCGTGTGAATAACGGCGTCAGCGGCGCGACGCTCGTCGCACAGGTCGCCGGCCTCGGCGCGGACGGCTAAGCGCGCGGCGCCGGGGCGGGCGCCGCGCGCTGGGGGGTGGGGGAAGGCCTCAGCCGATCACCGCGCGCACGAGCGGCTGGTAGCCGCTGCTGTGGCCCGCTCTGTTCGGGTGGAAGCTTTCTTCGACTGGATTCGAGAGCCCGTTCACCCACTCCGACGACGAGCAGACCGCGTGGCCGACGAACCCCGGGATCGCGTCCTTGAACGTCGCGCCCGCAGTCGTCGCGCGTTCCTGCGTCACCGTCTTCAGCAGGTCGGCGATGCTGTTCATGCGGCTCATCTCCGTCGTGCTGAAGAACGTGCCGGCGTTGCAGTCGACGCTCATGAACAGGCGCGGGTAGCCGAGCACGATCACTCTCGCGTTCGGCGCCCTGGACCTGATCCGAGCGCGACGTAGTTGTCGGCGGTCGCGGCGGCCGCCATGAGCAGCAACGCGAGCACGGCAAAGCCGACCGCGAGCGCGGTCGTGCGCGAGTGATGCATGACGGTCCCCCAACCTGAATTTACGTGGGGTACAGCTTAATCGATTCGAACCACTTATGCGTAGATCATGTTCGAATCAGGACCGGCCGGCCGCGCGCGCCCACGCGATGAACAGCAGCTGGATCGGCAGGCGCAGGTACAGCGAGCGGCGGCCGCCGGGCACTCTGTAGCGCTCCGGGTGGAGCGCCATGTGCACGTTGGCGGGGAAGACGGCGAGCAGCGTCGCGATGCTCCAGAGGCTGCCGAGGCGGCGCGTACGCGGATGCAGCACGGCGAGGCCGCCGGCGATCTCCGCGACGCCGCTGGCGTAGACGAGCTCGCGTCTCGCCGGCAGCTGGTCGGGCACGATCGTCTCGTAGGTGCGCGGGATGACGAAGTGCATGACCCCGGCGAAGATGAAGAAGCGGCCGAACGAGCGTGCGCTGCGCATGTGCCGGAGCCTATGACGGGGATCCGCGCGAGCGCGCCGGTTGAGGCGGCTGGCGTGCGCCGCTACTCGTCCGCGCCCGGCGGCCGCCGCTGCTGCTTGCGCGTCGCCTGGTGCTGCTTCGCGCTCGCACGGCGTCTTCTGGAGGCTTTGGTCGGCCGCGTCGGCCGGCGCGGCTTCGGCGTCGCGAGCGCGGCGGCGAGTCGTGCGCGCAGTCGCTCCAGCGCCAGCTCGCGGTTGCGCGCTTGGCTGCGCGCGTCCTGTGCGACGGCAGTCACGCGCGGACCGACGCGCTCGATCACGCGTGCCTTCTGCGCGTCGCTGAGCACGCGCGAGGCAGCCACGTCGAAGACTGCCTCCACGCGTGAGGCGGTCACGTTTGCGTGCTGGCCGCCCGGCCCCGACGAGCGGCTGGCGCGCAGCAGCACCTCGTCGAGCGGGAGCGTGACGCCGCGCGCGATCTCCAGTGGTTCCTCCATGACCGAGGGAATGATGGCGTGTATGGTCCGCCACGCCGATTGACCCGAAGGAGGCGAGATGGCTGTCAAGCTGCACCGCTGCTCCGTCATGTGGTTCAGAGGACCGCATCCCTGCTGGAGAGTTCAGAAGGCGCTCGAGGACGCGGGCGTCGAGTACGAGGTCGTCAAGCACCCGCCGTTCCCGAGAGGCCGCCGTAACGAGCTGGAGGCGAAGACCGGGCAGCGCGCGCTGCCGGCGATCGAGTTCGAGGACGGCACGACGCTGCGCGAGGAGTCGAAGGACCTCGCCGCGCGCATCCGTGCTGGGCGATTGAAGTCGCCCTCGGTCGGCGCGTAAGGCGCCCCGGCCGCTCGCGGCCTGCGTCAGGGCGCCGCGGCGCCCGGGGCCGGCGCGCGCGCGGCCAGCCAGTCGCGCAGTTGCGGCACGAAGCCGGGGTCGATCGTGTGAGGCATGCCCGGCGTCTCGCGGTAAAGCAGGTCGACGCCGGCGGCGAGCAGCCGCTCGCGCGCGGCATGCGCGAACGCGACCGGGATCACCGGATCGGCGGCGCCGTGGCCGAGGGCGACCGGGAACCGCTCGCGCCCGCCCAGCACCGGCTCGTAGCCCGGCACCTCCGGGATGAAGCCGCTGAGCGCGAGGATCCCCGCGGGCGCGGGTCGGCCGGGGCCGAAACCGAGCGCGAACGACATCGCCGTGCCCTGCGAGAAGCCGCCGAGCACCGTGCGCTCCCACGGCACGCCGAGCGCCTCCGGCAGCGCGTCGAGCCACGCGGCCAGGCGCGCGTAGGTGGCGGAGAAGGTGCCCTCGTCGGGGAAGCCGACACGCCGCACGACGTACCAGTGCGCGCCCGGCTGTCCGGGGAACGTCAGCGGCCCGCGCGGCGTGATCGCGACCAGCCGCCGCTCAGGGTCGAGCGCGTCGGCGAGCGGCAGCAAGTCGTGCTCGTCGGTCCCGCGGCCGTGCAGCAGCACCAGCGCGCCCTCGGCGGCGCCGGCGGGCTCGCGCACGCGGTGTCTCAGCAGGGCGATCCCGGTGGAGGCCATCGCTGCTGATGGTAGGCGGCCGCGGACGCGGTGGTTCGCCCTTCGTCGCCGCGACCTACGGGCGCCGGCTGCGCCGGCCGACGTACGCGCCGATCAGGCCGCCGATCAGCAGGCACGCGGCGATCACGATCACGAGCGGCATCGTGACGCTGCCGAACAGCAGGTCGACCTCCACGTCCTCGAAGTTGAGGACCGCGAACAGCAGCGCGACCGCGGCGAGGATCCCGATCGCGATGCGGCGCGCGTTGTCTCTCTTGGAGCGATCGCCGGCGGCCTCGTCCGCCTTGTGGGTGCTGCTCATGCTGCCCATCATGCCCGACCAGGCGGCTGTCTCGAACCCGCCGGCGCGGTAACGTCGGAGGCATGGCGCGCCTCGACCCGCAGGCGCTCGTGACGCATCTCGACCGCCTCTACCGCGTGGCGTGGGCGTTGTGCGGCTCGCGCGAGGAGGCGGAGGACCTCGTCCAGGAGACGGCGGCGCGCGTGCTCGCGAAGCCGCGCAGGCTGCACGGGCAGGACGAGCTCGCCTACCTCGTGCGCGCGCTGCGCAACACCTTCCTGTTGACGCGCCGCACGAGATCGCGCCGCCCGCGCGAGGTCGCGACGCTCGACCAGGTCGAGTCCGCCGAGGTGCGCGGCGCCGGCGGCGTCAACGGGGCGGCGGCGAGCCGCATCGGCAGTCCGGCCGCAGCGCTTGAGGCGAGCGAGCTGTTCGCCGCGATCGCGGCGCTGCCGGAGGACTTCCGTCACGCGCTTGTCGCGGTCGACATCGCGGGCCTGTCGTACAAGGAGGCGGCCGACCTGCTCGACAGCCGGGAGGCGACGATCGCCTCGCGGTTGTTCCGCGCGCGGGAGCGGGTGGCGCAGGCGCTGGCACCGGAGGCGCACGGGGAAGGCAACGCCCGCGCGCGGAGTCTCAGATGATGGACGACGGCATGACCCACGACGAGCACACCCATCCGGATGCACCCGAGGCGCTGCGCGCACTCGACGACGTCGTCGCGCCCGATCGCCTGCGGCTCGCGGTCGGGGACGCCGTCGCCGATGCGGAGCGCTCACATCCGCGACGCCACCGGCGTGCCCGGCTCCAGCTCGCCGGTGCGCTCGTGGCCGCCGGCGCGGTCGCGGCGGTGCTGCTGATCGTGCTGGTGATCGGGAGCGATGGCGGTGGCGGGAGCGCCGAGCCCGGCGTCCGCGCGGTCGCGCCGATCGCGCTGCGTCAGGCTACGGCGCCGGCGCCGGCGGCACGCCCGGGCGGTGAGCTGCTGCGTGCGCAGGCCGGGCCGATCGCGTTCCCGACGTGGACGCGCGCCGGCTGGCACGCGATCGGCGCGCGCAGCGACACCGTCGGCGGTCACGAGCTGCAGACCGTCTTCTACGCGGACGAGGCCGGGCGTCGGATCGGCTACGCGATCGCCGACGCACAGCTGCCGGTCGGCGGCGGGCAACTCGTGATGTGGCGCGGTGCGCGCCTGCGCGTGCTCGACCGTGGGGCGACGTCGGTCGTCACCTGGCGGCGCGACGGGCGCACCTGCATCCTCGCCGGGCGGGGCGTGTCGGTCGGGCGGCTGCTGACGCTTGCGAGCTACGCGGCCTGAGCCCGTGCGGGCAGCTCGCGGTAGACGAGCAGCGCGCGCCCCAGCACGATCACGTCGCCGTCGTGCAGCTCGGCGTCACGCCTGGTTCGACGGGCGCACGAGCAGCTCGTTCACGCTCACGTGCGGCGGCTGGCCGAGCGCGAACAGGATCGCGTTCGCGATGTCCTGCGCCTGCATCGGCACGACGCCCTCGAAGCGCTTCATCATCTGCTCGAGCACCGGCGGGCGGTTGTGGCTCGGCAGCTCCGTGAGGACCGCGCCCGGCTCGACGATCGTCACGCGGATGCCCGCGCCGACGCACTCCTGCCGCAGCGCCTCAGAGAAGGCGTTCACGCCCCACTTCGTCAGGTTGTAGACGCCCGCGCCGGCGCGCGCGACGCGACCCGCGACGGAGCTGACGTTGACGATGTCGCCCGACCCCTGCGCGCGCATCAGCGGCAGCGCCGCGTGCGTGCAGTAGAGGACGCCGAACAGGTTGACGTGGACCATGCGACGCCACTCCTCGGTCGGCGCGCCGTCGATCGGGCCGAGCAGCATCACGCCGGCGTTGTTGATGAGGACGTCGAGCCGGCCGAGCTCGGCGTGGGCGCGCTCGACGAATGCGCGCGCCTGCTCCTCCTCGCCGACGTCGGTCGGGATCGCGATGGCGCGGCTGCCGTGCTCCTGTTCGATCTTCGCCGCGAGCGCCTCGATGCGGTCGGTGCGACGAGCCGCGAGCGCGACGCTCGCGCCGGCCTCGGCACACGCGAGCGCGGTCGCCTCGCCGATCCCGGACGACGCGCCCGTGATCGCGATGACCTTGCCTGAGAGGTCGATGTCCATGCCGCCCACCTTTCGCCGCCTGCCCGTCGTCGTGGCCAGCCTCGCAGATCGCTGTTGGACGTTGTGCAACACGCGACATCGGTCGTCCGCGTAATGGCCAGCCAAGCGCAGCGCCGACGAAATCCGCTGAGGCTTACGATGCCTGCGCGACGCACCCCCGACGCTCTGGAGACGGATCTGTGACGACGTTCGAGAACCCCTATGTCCTGTACGCCGCGATGCGCGTGCGCGAGCCGGGGACCGGCGTCGTCGCCGATTCGGCCGAGGCCGAGGCAGCGCTGACGGGCGGCGGCGTCACGCTGCGCGGCGCCTACTCGCTCACCGGCTTCCGCGCCGACGCCGACCTGCTGCTGTGGCTCGTCGGACCGAGCGCGGATGTGCTCCAGGACGCGCTCGTCGCTTTCCGTCGCACCCCGCTCGGTCGCCTGCTCGACGCCGTCTGGACGAACGTCGGCGTGCATCGCGACGCCGAGTTCAACAAGGCGCACATCCCCGCCTTCCTGCAAGGCGAGGAGCCGCGCAAGTACGTCTGCGTCTACCCGTTCGTGCGCTCGTACGACTGGTACCTGCTGAAGCCGCAGGAGCGCTCAGACATGCTGCGCGAGCACGGCATGATGGCGCGCGACTACGCCGACGTGCGCGCGAACACCGTCAGTGCATTCGCGCTCGGCGACTACGAGTGGCTGCTCGCGTTCGAGTCCGACGAGTTGACGCGCATCGTCGACCTGATGCGTCACCTGCGCGGCGCCGAGGCGCGGCGTCACACGCGCGAGGAGCTGCCGTTCTACACCGGCATCCGCAAGCCGCTCGCGGACGTCGTCGCGGATCTTCCCTAGCGGCCGAGCAGTCCCCGCAGCCCGCTTCGGCGTCGTCTCCACGACGGCACGGGCGGCAGCGGGTCGCCGGCGAGGATCGCCGCCGGGGCCTCGTGGGCGAGCAGCTCAGTCAGCTCGCCAAGGCCGGCGGCGCTGAGCGGCGCCGCGATCCCGGGCGGGCGGCGGAACGTGTCGTGCGCGTCGGAGGCGACGCTGTGCACGAGCCCTGCCTCCAGCATCCCCTCCGCGTACTCGCGCACGGTGCGGCCGAAGTTGCCCGCGAACGAGCCCGCGGTGATCTGCGTGGCGGCGCCGGCGCGCACGAGCGCGTGCAGCCCGTCGCGGTCGCTCTGCAGCAGCGGTGAGCGCTCGGGATGGGCGATCAGCACGCGGTGGCCACGGTCGAGCAGCGCATAGACGACAGGCGCCAGCCCGACGCCCTTCGTCAACGGCGCCTCGATCAGCAGCCACGGGCCGCCCCCGAGCGAGAGCGCGCGCAGCTGCTCGTCCGTCAGGCCCACCGCCTGGTGCACGTCGATCTCCGCCCCGGACACGACCTCGAGCGGGATGCTCGCCGCTGCCAGCGCAGCGCGCACGTCGGCGAGCCGCAGCTCGATCGTCGCGGCCTCGTTCGGCATGTCCCACGCGACGTGCGGCGTGGCGGCGACGACCTCGACGCCCGCCTTCACGTGCTGTTGCGCCATCGCGAGCGAGCCGCCGAGATCTGCGGGGCCGTCGTCGATCCCCGGCAGCAGATGGCAGTGCAGGTCGATCACCCTGCGGATGATGTCGCACTCGAGCGACGCCCCGGTCGTGCCGACGACCGGGGCGTGGGCGCCCGCGCTACCTGACGAAGTCGCGCACCTGCCTGTAGACGCTCTCGGAGCCGAGCAGCGAGAGGTGGCCGAGGCAGGCGACCTGCGTGTTCGTCGCCCCCGACAGGATCGTGCTGGTGTCGGGGTTGATGACCTCGTCGCAGGGCGACCAGAAGGTGCCGTAGCTGACTGCGCCCGGCGTCTCGTCGCCTTCGTTCAACGTGGTCAGGAACGGCGATTCGTACTGCATGTCGTTGCACGAGGTGGTGAACGGCGAGCAGATGTAGGCGAGGTTCGTGCCGTGGTTCGGCCCGCCGATCGAGACCCAGTCGT
>Ga0126311_10000263_pt1 | contig 25586 bp, 15 predicted proteins | sample Plot61_FD_92539 | JGI IMG/M metagenome (GOLD analysis project Ga0126311, IMG submission 92539) | Serpentine soil microbial communities from UC McLaughlin Reserve, CA, USA - Plot61 | ecosystem: Environmental > Terrestrial > Soil > Grasslands | place: USA: UC McLaughlin Reserve, Lake County... | reverse complement strand
TTAAAAAGGGAGAAAAAGACTCTAACTGACCCGGAATCAGGTGGGCCAGTTTAGACTGCCGAAAACTTCAGGTGGGCCAAATGTGACTGCCGAAGTGGGCCACGCCGCCTTGCCAAACTCATATTTGCCCAATTTGTTGCCGAAGGTTACTTGAACATCACAAAAGGGACTACTGAGACTTGGACTATTACGGACAAAGCCAAACGATTGTTTGATAAGCCAACAACGCGACTTTTGAAGAGAACTAAAGCGCAAGAGAAACTTCAAGCCTTACTAGCGCGGGTAAAAGAGTTGAATGGGAACGCCTACTACTTATATACCGTGTCCCGGTTGGGAGTGTACGGCAGTTATCTTACGAATAAGAACCTCCTTGGTGATTTAGATGTATGCCTGATTCTTGCACCGCGAGAGAAGAACGAAGCTCAGCACATGAAGTTCCACCAAGGTCGAATAAAGAGAGCATTCGCGGAAGGCCACCGATTGTCTAGCCTCAGTGATGAGCTCTGGTATCCCATTGGTGAATGTTATAAATTTTTGAAAAATCGTTCACTCAAACTCAATCTGGCGGATTTCGAGGCGATTGAGACGCTCGATTGTTCAGTTGAGTGGATCTATATTTCCAACGGAGAAGACATTGCACCTTCTAATCCAAACCCTGAGTTTCTTGAGCCATACCTATGTTGTGCAGGAATTTCATTGGAATTCGTTGCGACACGCACTTGTAAAATTGGAACCGTAGGATTTGCCAAGGGCGACAGAGTTAATTTAAGAACAAAACGCCCGTCCTCTTTTGGTTGGCATGCAAAGCCACGATCCACCGATGAGTGGATGTCTATTACAGACGGGTTTCCCCCACAGGTGCTTTCCAGTGCTGAGTTACTTGATCTGGCAGAAGCTCTCTATCTAAATCGACGCGTTATATATTATTGCCGTGCTCAGGAAGCCGAAGAATTCATGACTCAACAGCGTTGCAACGGTTGCGGCTCTAAATCGTGGCAACTGGTCTTAGGCGACTATCCGATCTTATTTTGCAATCACTGTCCTGAGAAAGTCAGCTTTTGCTGGAAGGCATAGCGCATCGTTAGAAACGAAGATTCAAGCTGATCCGTTCTTTTTTATCTCACTACTCATTCCCCTCCCATTTTCCGCTCCATTTCAATCAACACCTATTTCAGTCATCCAAAAATCTTGTCGATCCTTTCTCATCCGCTCGTTGATGTTAATATCTACCGACACCTTTATGTCATGGACCACCTATATCTAACGGACACCTGTTGACTGAGGGGTACGAATAGGGGTAAAAAAAGGGGTATCTTTGGTTCCCATCTCTTTGACACCCGCGATTTTATTAGGTTTGCCCGCTTGGCTCAGTAAACGGGCTTGCGCTTACAACTGGAGCCTTTCCAGTCACTTACAAAGGCGAGTTTCAACGTTGACGGGAACGTTGACGGCAAGTACAACTTTATTCAGCGCACTCATATCGCCTATGATCAAACTGGCAAACAGATTAAGAAGATGAGAAAGCACATCGTCCATACGCGTTCACACAGATGACCTACGCTGAACTCTGAGTTACCAGTTCACTAAGTGAGCAATTGAATCGAAATTCTTGGACCAAGGTCCATAAAGAAAGCAATAGCTTGTGAGTGATTCATCTTCTCTATCGAATCTTCATGGAAATAATGGGATCAAGGTTTATGCATAACCTGGACTTTTCTCTCGCGTCGATTAAACACATCAAACGCAAAGCTCATCTCAATTCCAAGCGTTTTTTGGAACAAGAAGTCATTCTTGATCTTATTCCGGAAAAATATCATCTGATAACTTGGCCCGATTGAGAGACTGGAAAATACCTCTATCTTTAGACCGTGCTTCTGGCTGTCCCACAGCCGCGTATCCGAGACATTGTCTCCATGAGAGTTGAAAAAGAAATTTCCCTCGTCCGAAAACTCGTATTTGAACTTCGGCCACAGCGGAATCGAGAAACTCGACCGCCAATAAAAGCCAAGTCGGTTTCGACTTTCAACGAGGGCAGTTGCTCCGGTGTCTTTTGTGACCGACGGGGGCGTAGTTTTGTGCAACCTGGTGATGCAGTCGGCAAAAGTTTCCTCCGCGTTCGGAAGACAAACCTCGCTCGTTGTGTCGAATCGATACCCGCTCAGAGCTTTATACTCGCGACCTATTTGTCCACCAGCTTCTAAGTAGTTCGAATCGTTTTGCCAACGCATACCGAGTCGAGGCAGGATCAACACACGTCTGGGTTGTGTGATCTTCAACTTGTCGTCGCCGCTTAGTTTGAACACAGTAAAAGGCTTCGCTAACGGAACTTCCGTGTGAAAGGTAAACGTCGCGCCCACCCTCGACTGACCTCGACCACCCCATAGGTTGCGAACTATTCCAACTTCAGGCGTCACACGGTTCTCTAGTTGATCAACTTTCGGATTTTCGTCTCCAGTCGACTGCACTTTGTAGTCAATGTTCGACCCGATGAAAAATTCGTAGTCGTGAGAGAAGCGAGAGAAACGAAGTTCTGACTTCTCGGCGATGGTGTACGTCTGATTCGCCGTGACACCCGACGCAGGAACGCCGCCGAACTTTTTGCCAAGGTCGTCGTCAGACATGTTGTGGCTCAAGCTGCTGACACTAAAACTTAGGTTCTTCAGTGACAGAACCCAAATCGGGCGTCGTTGAACGTTATCATCGAGTGTAAAAGGATTGGAGAAATTTTGCTTCGTGGGCTTGAGGAATGCCGCCACTTTGGTTCCAAAACCTGGGGACGGGCCGGCGGGGTCAACCTTCGCATTCGTCTCATCCAAATACTTCCGCGTTTCCAAATCAGAGACGCAATACGGCAAGGCTGCCTGTGGGCTTGCAAACAGGACGCGGCAAACAAGACTACTGATCGGAATCAGTTCCGCGGGAAACTTGTCGGCACGGTTTTTCGGGTTGAGCGCCTTAGCTGAGAGGTCCGGGTAACCGGTGTCACCAGCACTAACATAATCCGTAGTAGCAACGGCATAGATCTTTTTCTCATCAAGTGGTAGTTCGTTAATTATGTATTTCTTAGTTTTCGTATCGAAACGAACTCCGATGAATTGCAGCCCACGTGCTTTTTCGTCAGTCAGGGACAGTGCGTTGGAGTCTTCGCCATCAAATTTTTTCGATTGCTCAAGCACATTCTTGAGAGCTGATCCCGGCACGTACAACAAAGACAACAGGTCGCCTTTCCAGATAATTCGATCCAACGCCTCCTGAAAACGAGCTTCGTTGGTTATGTCAGGCTTGGGTAACTCGGGAAAGAAGTCTCGCTTTTGAATTAGTGCAACATCTGCACTGAGTTGTTCTCGCATCAGGCAGAGTGTTAGCAACTGAATCCTAGTGTAAGGGTCCTTCGGCTCATCGTTGTCCTGACATTTTTTAAAACGATCATTAATTCGTTCGAAAAAGGTTGGTGGCGGAGGCGCGCCGGATGAAGAATTGCCTGCGAACGCCAACTTCAGAGGGCTGTTTGAATCGACACTGTCAGATTCTGCCGACTGTTCCGAGAGTGATCGATCGCCGCCAGTTGTGCGCGCATAGACTGGTTTAACGATATCAACTTCCTGAGGCTCGATGCGTACTGAGGTCAGTTTCCACGCAGTTGTTTTACTGATATTTCTCACGTACTTCTCTTGCTTGAACTGCGAGACATAGGTGGCATCAACTCGGCCCAAGTGAACAATTCCCTCATAACGATCGCGCTGCTGAGGGTCGTAATATGGCGAGGGGACACCAACAAAAGCTTTGGCATGTGGTCCCTCAGCCCACGTCGTACTGAAATCCAGCTCGCTGGTCGATTGTTCTCGGTCGGCCTCGCTGATCACAATCTGGAACTCGGGAAAGTGCCCGCCCAGTTTCCGTGCGAGCTCCGGGCTGATCTGGGCCAACAGAACCTTAATCCCATCAAACTTGGGATAAGTTCGGTTGAAAAAATCGAGTTGGGTTTGCAAAGCTTCGATAGGATCTTCAACACTGACGGTGGTGCTGTTCTCCTGTTTTTGATTCCTCCATGAAAAATTGAGCACTCCCACCTGTTCGCCCAGGCTTGGGTCAACCACGCCAAAGATCACGACATTCTTTTGCGGGAGGTATACATACCGCTTTGGATCAGGACTGTTGCCCGTTTTGGAATCGTTGAAATGAAAGAACGGAAAGCGAGTGCGAAAGCGAATACAGGGCAGATCTTTGTTCACGCATGTCTCCGTTGAGGAATTGGATCGAAGCACGAGACCATAGTTCTTACCTGGATCAAGCACAAAATGGTCATCACCGTGCAAATCGAAGCCAAGATCTGCAACAACCGTATCGTCAATCACGCGGAATGTTCGCTTGGCTGGATCAGTTTTGCACTCGGGCTTGATGTCAATGTCGTTGCGGCTTTTACCGGCAGGACAAACGTAGACGTCTTGTTTTGAAAGATCGTCAAGATTTTTATCGAGAGACTTCAAAGCCTCCTTGTCCGCTTCCAGCTCAGGTTCTCCAATCCCCTTTCTTGCCTCTCTGAGTTCTGCCTCTGTGCTCACCTCATTGATCAGAAGTTCTTTTAAGCGAACTGAAACTTTACTGTGGAGCGTAAACTCCGCCAGCTTTACACGAGCGTGTGTGAGCCATGGATATACCTCACTACTATCAGAAACATTCAATAGCGGAAGCTGTTTAGGCCATCCCCATTTCCTGTCGTCTTCAGCAACCTCGTGAGGGTTGATCAACGAGGTCTTAATGACAAGATTCGCGCCGAGCATCTGTACTGGATCAAGGCCAGTTTTGTTTCTGTCAGCCATGAATCGGGCCAATTGACGCAGTCGTTCCGGACCGAAATAGAAGTCGTGTTTGCCGGGAACCACTGCGGCATACCCGGCTGCTGCGAGATAACACGCGACGTTGTCGCTCGCAATGGTATTCGTTCCGTTCAGCAACCGTTGATGCAGAGCGTTATACTTGTCAACCTCCTTGTAAAAGACCCAGTGAGGGCCTTCCTGATACCACGAATAGAGCTCTTTCTGAGCCGGGGGTAATCTGTCGGCAGGAGCACCGGAAGTGCTTTGTAGGGGCACTGGGCTAAATGTGCGGGCCTCGAATTGCGGCGAGAAATTATCGCCGGTTCCAAGGAGTATCGCGTTTGCTGGTAAGTTTGTCCCCAACACTACGGCAGCAGCGTTACTTGGTGTTTCATCTCTCGTGGCGCCGGCCAGTGCCTGAGCTTTTGAAGGACAACCCCTCATACCGCTTGGCTGCAATGATGGGCTCCGAAAGTAACCTATCAGCCTTCCCGTATAGATAATCGGCGGCGGTGGAGTTGGCGTTGGTTCCTGCGCGTGGGTGGCTGATGCAACGATTAGTAAGCACAGCGGAATCGCAAACGCTCTAGTGAGAAACGTCTCCATAAGATCTCCTATCAATATCGAGAATCGGGGCTTTCCGTTTGGTTATGAACCAGATCAAAAATTCCATTTCATTGCCACTTTCTGGTGTCGAAGTTGCTGTTTGAGCTTGCGCCGCAACTCTCAGAGAACTAACTAAGAGCACCGAAACAATGAACGCTCTGAGCTGCACGCTGCAACGTCACTCCAGACTGTTTTGAGATAACCACTTAAGGTCGTGAAAGTACCGTTACAAATCATTTCCGACATGGTCCACTTTTGAAATAGAACAAATTTTCGGCAGAACGCCATGAACAGCTCCCTGTTCACTTCTATATGAGGTGAGGTGGAAAAATACTTCAGCACCTCAGACTGTTTTTTTGGCGATGCAGATTATTTTTTGCATTAACGGGATTTGGAGGAGAATCAGGCTCCGCTTGGAGTGAATTTCTCCGCAGGGGCCTGTCTTACTTCATTCGCCTCCTCCCTCACAAGCAAAGTTCGGGGGTGCAAGGTAGGGAGTGTTACAGGCGGATTGGTAAGCTTGTAAGTTTGCCGGGAGAGTCAGTGCCTGAAAAGGCTGTCCCACTCTCCCTGACTGTTTGCGATTAGGAGGATTAATTAGGAGGTATACCGCCGCCGGCGCTGTATCCCGCACCAGCGCAAGGTGATTCGTCGTTGATTACTCGGGCGACCAGGGTTTGAGATTTCTCTTGTTGCTGCTCGTGCTTAGGAAATAATTCGAGCACGTCTTTGAGATGTTGCAGAGGGATCGACATTTCCGTAACTGGATGCGACTGCACGATAAACAACTCAAGTTCCGGTGCGTTGCCTCGATCGAAGGCTTTGTAGTTAAGAAAGAAGTCGCCGCGCTCTTTCCTGTTGCTGCTGCCTGGTATGGCGTCGCAGTGATTTGGACTGTTGCCCTTAAAACAGAGATTAAGAAAGTAAATCTCCGCCGGCGCGGGAATCGCGTAGTCTGTCCCGTTAATGTTCAGAGTTACGCCGGTGCCACGATTCACGTAGATATTGGCTCCTATCCAGTCGGCCACTGGTCCGATCAGGCTCGTGTGTTGATTTGATGCCGTTTTGACTTCAAAGGTGCTAGCGGTTTTGTGAGCCGTATAAAACAAGCCGTGCGGCACAGTGAATACTGGCTTGTAGATATTACTCTTTCTAGGAACTCCCCCACTGGCAAACTTCCTGTAAAGGTAGTCGCTCTCAAAATCTAAAATCCATCGGAAGTCATAGATGTCCGTTAGGTCGGCTCTGGTGACTATTTGTTGCGCATATCTTGGTTGGTAGAAGTAGACGCCGTTTGTGAACCTTGGATCCACTGCCGGCACAGACAGCCCAATACTGTTAATCGTGACATCATCCCCAGGTGGATAAATTCTGGGTAAGCCGGACCCGCCATACGCCTCCACATACAATTTGTGTTTGTGGTTACGGTCTCCAGCGCTATGAAAACCTACGTCACAGACTACACTGCCGTTTGATATCTTGCTGCTGTATGCGTTGAGCCCGTAAAAAAGCAGCCTAACAAGCTGGCTAGGATCGGTGACGTTTGGAATTGGTTGTTCCCAGAGAAGCGTCCAATTCCGCGGGACGTGCGAGACGGTCGCCTGGGGGACAAGAACACGTGGACCTTTGTGAGCTTCAACCGGCGCCAGCCCCTGACCGAAGATTTCAGTCTCAGCAATGGTAGCAAATCCTCCTATGGCAGCTCCCATTCCCATCAAATAGTCACGTCTGTTCATCTTTGTCATGATCTGTCTCCCTTTTAGAAAATTGCGTGGCCGCCGATGACGACGAACGCGGCCCAACTATAATTTTTGGTCGAACTTCGTTGCTGATTTCGAATAGCCTCCAACTGTGCCTCGCGAAGTGCGGCAACTGTGGAAAGCTGCCCTTGCTTACGGTGCTTGTGAAAACTGATCATCAGGTCTGCCGTAGACTCTGACTCGACGGGCCAGAGGCTGGCGACAACAACCGGCACGCCCACCGCGATAAAGGGCCTCGCTAGTCCGATCGCGCCCTCGCCTTGATACGCTCGTTCAATTCCCGTCTGGCAGGCCGAGAGCACGACCAGCCGAGTCCGCGGCAACCTCAATGCGTAGATCTCGGACGCCTGAAGACTCCCACGAGAGGCGTGATGCGTCAGCCGGTCCTTCGATTCATCTTCCGAAAGCAATAGCTTCGACAACAGTGGTGATCGCTCGTCGGTCACCGCGTGAGTCGCAAGATGAATAATGTCTGCATCAACCAGCGACTCATTCACTCGCGACGCAGTCGCATCTCTACCGATCAACGGCGTCGCGCCATAAAGTTTTGCAATCTGTTTTGCCTCGCGCTCGGCGCCCGGAAGGTCAGGCAAACCAGCAAACTGCTTCCTGTCGAAATGCGGATTGCCGACAATCAGCAACCGCTCCGAGTCGATTTTTCCGCTTTGGGCTTGTGCAGAGCTGCTAATAAACAGGGTTGCGCTGGACGCTATTTGAATCGCGTAGTCTTCGATCAGGTATTTACCGGAGGTCGGTGACACTAACGCCACAAAGGGCACGAAGCTCAGGTTGTCATCAGGCACGATCGCGATTTGCCGGCCACTATCGAGGTAGCTCTCGACGGGCTTAATGAGAATCGTGTGCAATTCTTTTGCGACGTTGTCGAGTTCGTCATTCTGGTTCGAGTTCGGGTGCGCCAGCATGCGTGAAAACTTTCGAATTTTTTCGTCCAGTTCTCCGCGCCTAATCATGGTGTGACCGCTCTTCAAGTTGTCTTTCGTAACAACCCAGGCAATCACCTTGTCGTCCAACACGGAGTACTGAACGAGCTGAGACTGTTGAGGCAGTTGCTCTTGAATCTGATTCAACTTGAGCGACGAGGCTGAGTTCGAGATTTGAAGCTCGGGGTTTTGTTTGTCGCCTGTGAGTTGGGCGCCGGTGCTTTTCAGATCAAGCAGAGACCGGGCGCGGGAGGCTTCCGCGTAATTAAAGGCCTTCGCCAGATCTTTTTTTCGCGAATACTGAAAATCAACCGCGATGTCGTAAGCGTTTTGACCCGTGTCGAAAAACTTGTTTCGATAACTCTCTTCCGCGATTTTTTCCCGGTTTCTCTCCAACCAATCCACAACCGTATCCAGCTCCGCTTCGACTGCCGCGTCGTTACCCAATTGAAGGTGGGCCAGCAATTTCCCTTTGCGCGCCTGATACTGATAAGTATCCAGCTTGAGATTTTGGTATAGCCCGATCGCCTGGTCGTAAGATTCAAGCGCTCGCTCAGGATTGCCGGTTTCACGATAGAGCCGTCCAAAATTTAAGGCCGAGTGGGCCAGCACATTCGTCTTCGACGGCCCCTCAGACAACTTTAATCCTTCCGCACGTGCCTGCTCGGAATACTTCAGCGCTTCGGCAAAGTTTTCGAGACGTTCGTGGATTAGAGCGAGTCGATCTAATGAACGCGAAGCTTGATACGGCAGTTTGGCTACCGTGGCTAAGCGTAACGCTTCGTTTTCAAATTGGAGCGCGACGGTCGGCATCCCCAGAAAATAAAAATCCATCGCCGTTTCGTGATAAATGGGCCATGTCAATTTAGCGTCAAGGGGAATTGTTTCGGCGAGACTGAGCGCGCGAAAACCGGCAGCCAGCGATTCAGAATAGTTGCCCACAACGATCTGCGCGTTCGTTTGCGCTGTCAAACAGCGAATTACATTCGCGTAATCCTGGATTTGTTCCGAAAGAAGGAGAGATTTCGCGGTGTGCTCGAGCACTTTTGAAAACTCGTTCCGGCTGCCTACTGCGTCCGCCATCGCAAATACTGATTGGGCATAAAAAGATCGATAGCGCTTTGCTTCAAACCCTCTGCTCAGGCGCTCGAAAATGGGAATGGCTTTCTCAGGATCAGGAATTCGGAGATAGGAGTAGCCTACCAGCGATTCCGCAAAGAGGATTTCGACTTCATCGCCTGATTTAGCAAACAACTCTCGACTTTTTGAAAACAGATCGCTCGCCTGCTGCCACTCACCTTTGTTGTACAAGCCCATCGCCGACTTCATCATTCCGCGCGCCTGAGCGCGTATCATTCGCTCGGCCGGCGTGGCATTGACGTAACCGCGGGCGAGGTCTGAAGTGAACCTGTCTTGAACCCTCTTTACTTCCAACGCTCCCGCGTACGAGATAATTTTCAGCTTTGCGTTTGCCTCATCAACCCGACCGCCGCTTGTAAGATTCATGAAGTCATCAAGCAACGTTTCGACAACGCTGTTTCCCATACGCGATCGACTGAAACTTAATGCCGTCCAGGCAGCGTCGTCGTTTTGAGTTTCGTAAGACCTGAGAAACTCGCTGATGAGCTGATCTTTGGTGCCGGCGCTTTTGGCTTTACGTTCTTCGAGAAGCTTCAGGTATTTGCTGGCTTCTTCGGACCACGGCGAAGTGGAGTCTCGCTTGAGGTATTCGCGCCAGTCTTGTTCGGCGTGGTCAAAAAGCGTGAGGTTCTGCTCAGCAAGAGCGCGATTGAAGAGAGCTTCGAGCGAAGTAGTGTCGATCTCCAGCGCTTTGTTCAGGTACTCAAGGCTCCGGCCAAGCTCTTCCATGCCCTTCCCCGACTCCGGCTTGGGTGCCGTTCTATCAAGCTTGGTCTTTCCCTTCTCCAGCCACGCGGCGCCGAGGTCGGCGTAAATCTGCGCGTTGTTAGGATCGGTCTTCAAGGCTGCTTCAAACTGTTCGATAGCTCGATCCGGATCTTTCTTCGCGAGGTAAACCTTGCCCAGGGCGTGGCGAACATCGGCATTGGGGCTTTTGCTGAGTGCCTCAAGCAGCATTAACTCCGCGCGTTGTCGCTCAGGCTCATTGACAATATTGGTGTCCGGGCCACGCTCAGGTCGAAAGGGCGCATAATTGAATTGAGTGATGCGCGATTCCGTTGGACGCTGCTGGTTATAGGCCGCATTGAGCGCGACTAGACTCCGATCAACCTCGGATTGACGCAGGTAAGAATGCCAGAGGCTAACTCCGAAACCGGCTACCAGGAGGATGCCGGCAGCGACCAACACCGGTCGGACCATGACGTGTTGTTGTAGCCATGTAATCAGCCAAGTAACCCAGCCGACAGGGTTTGGTCTCGGGAATGGTTTAACCAGATTACGGTTCACGGCTTTGGCAAATCTCAACTGTTCTTTGCGGTCAGGACTAGCTAAGAACTTTTCTTCAAAAGTTTTGCGCTTGCTTTCAGGAAAGTTTCCCGCCAGGTATTCATCTATCAATTCGTCTTCTACAACGTCCACCATCTCCCATAGCTCAGGTTCCTTGAGCAGCCTTTCTTCAAATGTTTGCTGCTCGTCGTCGGAAAGTTCACCTAGCAGGTACTGGCTAATCACCTTTTGGTTATCGTTCCGCGCCATTGTCAAATTACCTTCCGGTCTGAAGCGACCTGCCAATTGATATGAGGCTAACCACCGATATCTGTCATTTGGTCACTGGCCTCTGCCAAACACTCTTTCATACATTCGCGCAAACGCTTGCGTATACGAGCCACTTTGATAGATAAAGCATTGCTGGTTAGCCGCAGTTCTGCGGCCAGTTTCTTTCTGATCTTTATTTTCGCCGGCGTCAAATCCTGAAAGTAACGCCGAAACAGATCGTCATCCGCAGGCGTCAGCTTTCCCATACATTGCTTTAGACACTCGTCCTCCACCTCAAGTATCTTGCCTTCTTCGTCGTCAGACGGGTCCGGCAAAACAGAAGGATCAACACCAACCTGTCGTGCCGGGTCTGGCAAATATTCACGATAAACATTGCCTGCAAAGCCATGAAAGCACTTGGCAGGCTCGCTAAATTTCTCAACCACTTTGTCTATTCGAACTGCAACTCGATTAATAACCTCATCGGACAACATCTCAGGGTCGATGCACTCGCGAAAAAGAAAAAATCTAATCAATCCGTTTCGAACGGTTTCATACTTCGCCGCCGCCGCATCGCGATCCAAATCAAGCCAAGCAAGCAGCTTGTCCAACTCTTCTTGCGTAGGTTCGCGTTCTCTCTTCATGGGAAGGAAAACTAAAAAGGCTGAAACAACTCGTTTCTTAGGAGTTTCCAAAAATCGGAACCGCGCGAGAAGCGAGTATCCAATCGACGAGTGCTCATCTCAGTGGTAAAGAGAACTGAGACTTATTGATTGCGATCAAAATGCCAGCGGCTTGAGTCAGGATGCGAGCGAAACATGCGAAAGATTAGACGGGGGTCTTTGGGTCTGTCAACCACGAATGCCGCTTACGAAGTTGCCGACTTTATTTGTAAGTCGCAGACTCTAAAGTAGGTTCCAGACTTTATTCTTCTGAATCAAAATTAGGCTTCACGATCTGACCGCTGTAACACGATCCAGTGTTGCTTCTGCAGGGCGACAATGTGGACGTCAAATTCGATGCTTAATGTACAGATTGGAATGCGGTGGTACAGAGTGTCTCCAAAGTCTGCTCCTATTGCTGGTGCAAGCGGGCACGATACGATAAAATGCCTCGTGTTTTCGGCGATTCAGCATACTCAACGGCTGACGAGCTCGCGTAAATCATTGACTCTAAAGAGTTTCGACGCCCGCTTGGCTCAGTAACAGGGTTCGCGCTCACAACTTCAAGCGTTTCAGCAACTTACAAACGTAATTTTTAATGTTGACGGGAACGTTGACGGCAAGTCAAACATTCCACTTATTCACCTGAAGCTCTTCTTCATCCGGTCTGCTACTGCAGAGAGAACTGATCCACAAAGCAGCAACTGCTAAGTATCGCAGGTGACTGGTTACAAAGGTTGGGCCTCTACCCCTCACGCCTAATTCAACCCACATCCTCAGCAACACAATACAGAAAAAAGAGGCGGATACCGAGTAGGTGATTTTCAAAGAAATCTCCGAAGGAACCGTCGTAATGAGATTCTTACTTGGCGTCCTCGTCGGTTACTCCCTACGAGGTAAACAGAAATCGCTTATCAGAGTTCTTGTGACACTGCTGGTGGTGTCTGTGGTTTTGTCGGCTATCGTTTTGCCGGCAATTGCACTTTTGGGCCTGAGTATTGACGTCCAACGTGAGCGCCGGTCTAGACCAGCTCAAACTAAGGTGCCAGTCCTCAAAGGACTCACCTATGAAGACGCCGAGAGGAAGCTTCACGCCGCTAACTTGAACATTCGGCTGTTGGCGACACGTTACGATTCAGCCCTTCAACCCGGATTGATTATTGACCAAACTCCCGCACCTGGGGAGGACGAGCTGTCGGCTACTCAGTTGGAGTTACGCTTAACAAAAAGGATTTCGTTGGTCCTGGTCCGTAAGAGTAAGCAAACGCATTGGACCAGATAAGCCACACGCTGCGTTCTTGGCGTATCCAGCCTCCCAGTCTTTCAATTAGGCGCGACACTGCAATCGTTTCGTCCAGAGACACGGAGGTTTTCACGTATTTATTCCTCCGAGGTTGCTAACATGAAAAATGTTTTCTCTCTTCGCAAGCGTTCATTCCTTTCACCCGTCTCAACCGGCTTTACGTCGCATATCTTCGCTGAGGTTGAATCCTCCAACGAGGGCGAATACAGATGGGGACACAACATGCTTACCATTGCTGATTGCCGGCGCAGAGTCCAGATTGAATTCTTTTTGGGCACTAAACGCGAGCGTCGTAGATCCTGGGCCAAAATCAATTTGCTCATTGCCATTCTCACGCGCTTTCGCGATGCACTCTCTAAAGAGATCGCGTTAATCGAAAAAGCTAAAGCCAAATAGGCGCCTGGAAACAATCGCGGGCCAACTTGCAGCTATTCATATCAAGTGACGGCTGGATGTGGGTTGGCCCGCGATATCAGGACTAACTTGAGTCAACTCCTTTACGCGAGAAGAAAAGAGTCAACTAATGCCAACGACTAAACATGAACTGCTCGATTGGTTAATGGATGTGCCGGAAGATGCAGAAATAGGAACCGATGGAGCAGGATTGGCTTTGCTCGCAATTCTTGACACCAATGTTCACTTGTTAGAAGTCGGTCACATTCCCAATGCCGACGAACTCTATGCCGAAGCGATCAATCAGGCAATCCTGGAACGACTACGGCGGATTGATGCAGCAGGTGGAGAAACGGAGACCGGCGTAATAATAGTCACATTTCAAGGCTACATCTCAGGCGTTCCGAGCCTGTTCTCTACCGACTTCAATACGGCGTTTATATTCAAGAATACAGAACAGGCGGAAAGCTTTATCAAAGAGTTTGCAGACGAACTCCATAATCCGCAGATTCTCGATTGCCCGTAATCCGACCAGCGAACAACTTGACTGAATTCGTCTGGTCCTGCCACCAAGTAGACGCTCCAGTCATTCGCACAAATCACCCTCTTTCACCGAAAGCTAAAACTATGGGACACTCGCGACCCCGTCCGAAACATCTTGCAAAGAAGCTCCTGCAAATCCGGCGCAGCTTAGGAGTGTCTCAAGGAGAGTTGGTCAGACAACTTGGTGTTCAAGCTCTGATCGAACATACGACCATTTCCAAGTACGAACTCAACAAGAACGAACCACCACTCGCTATCCTGCTCGCCTATGCCCGCCTCGTAGAAATTCCTATCGAACAAATCATCGATGATGAAATCGAACTAACAATTTGATTTCCGTAAGAGTACTTCGATCTCCTACCGCTAATCACTGTCCAAACATCAGTCGACGCGGCGCTCTCGGTGTCGATGTTGAAGTTCCAATCAATCGCTGAGTCAGCTAATTCAATAACTCTCCCCTACCCTTTACCAATCCAAGTAAAGAGCCATACGGGAGCCTCCGCTGCGGAGGCCGTCAAGGGTCTGCGCTTCGCTCCGATGAACTCCGCGAACTACAAAACAGTTCGCTCCCGCCCTTGACTGCCTTCCTCGCTGCGGCTTAAGAGTCGACAAGAGCTGCTAACGCAGCTCAGAAACCGACGCCTTCCAAATTATTATCTAAGATGTGCAAACCAAGTGAATTTCGGATCGGGACACTTCGGACCCCTCAGCGGTGCTCTGTTGGCAGGTCGCGCATGAGTCTATGCTTAATGAAGAATTGTTGGCTCCATCTGACATGATGAGGCTAGATCTGTCGCGAGCTCCTTTCATTTTATTCTTGGGTGAGCCAGACAAGAATAGGGCGAAGAATTTATTGACGCGCCCGCACAATTGTCGTATGGTCTTGCCGCCTCGAAATTCATAGGCTGGTCCCCTCATAGTTCATCCTTGCATCATCGTGGGTCAGTTGGTTTCGAACGTGATGGCAATCAGCAAAACCATCTACGGAGGTTCTCACATCTTAGTTTTTACTTAATCTAAAACAGTTGCATGCACGGTGGTCCTCCCTATGAACCCATCGTATTCCCACTTCAATACAAAATACTTCGACAAACTGCTCGAAGGACAAGCGCACATCCTGACTTGTCTGGAAGAGTTTTTCCAGGAAATAGAAGCAGATAAGCCCAATTATTTTCCCACCCTTGCACGAATGCCCACTGGTACCGGCAAGACCGGCGTGATCGCGGTTGCCACCTATTTTGGAAACCACCAAGGCTCAACTTTAATCCTTACGCCCTGGAGAACTCTGTGTGAGCAGATGATCAAGGATCTAAAGATAGATTTTTGGGAGCACTTGAAGTTATCTCCAGACGATCGAAAGCGATTCCTATTCGACCCTTACAGAATGTATCCGTCCATGTTGGGAAAGTTCCTGCGTAAAAACGAAGGAAGGAAGGTCCTGGTTGGCACGCTCAATGGTCTCCAGACCTTGGAACGAAAATATCCTCGCATTTACAAGAAACTCAGCGAGAGCATTTCTCTGGTCGTGGTCGATGAAGGTCACTACGAGCCGGCCGTGCTGTGGGGCCGCGCGGTGCGAAATCTGGAACGACCAACGCTGATCGTAACGGCCACTCCATACCGAAATGATCTCAAGTTATTTCTCGTACCCAAAAAGCACGTCTTCCATTACGAGCATTATCGCGCGTTGAAGACGAAACAATTTCCTTTGCGTGCAGTCAGATCGATTCGTCTGGCGGCCAGATCAAGTCAATTCGAGAAGCTACTCAATGAGTTTATAGCCGTCTGGAAGAAGCAACGCCCCGAGCTACCGGATCCCACACCGCGCGCGATAATTTGTTGCGAAACAAAGAAACGCGTGATGCAAGCCCTCGAGATCGTGACAGACGCGGGTATAAAGGCTCGAGCATTTCACGAAAGAGTGGAAAACGAAGACTTCAACCATCGACCTGGGCTGAAGGCCCTCTTTCAAAAGAGTGTTCCGCCGGCAAAAGGAAGTCCTGAAGAGATTTGGATCCACCAGAACAAACTCACCGAAGGCGTTGATGATCCACGGTTCACGGCAATTCTCTTGACCTACCCGATGACAAACGACCGAAAGCTTGTACAGCAGGTCGGTCGCGTCTTGCGGCACTCGAAGGAGGCTAAAAAGAAAGGAAAGCAAACGGCCCTGATTGTGCACTGCGCGAACTACGAATTCGATACGGTTTGGGAAAATTATACCGAGTACGAAAAGTTGGTCGATCTCACAACGGGCGAACACTACCGTCGAGTTGTTTTGGGTTATCTCCACCTGCAACCAAAGTACGAGTATTTCGGCAAGCGATTCAGAAAAAGGCTAGAGCCTTTTGCGATGCTTCCCAGCGAAACAACGAACGGAAAAGGCATCCCTCCGACGGAGGTCATTGAGGCATTGGGAGATAAAGGCGAGGTCTCGCCTGTGGTCGAGAAGCAGAGGCTTGAGGAGATCCGCAAGCGCTGGCAACAGGAAGCGTGGAACGCCATTTGGACGCCGCCCAGTGTTCTCATCTTGAAGATTGGCAATGACTTTGACATGAAGGCGTTTGTTAAAGACACGACTGTGGGCCTCACTCTCAATGACGCCGTGATTCTCAACGCCGGAGACGAAGAAGGCCCAATAATCAACGAGCCGCGTGGGCCAGTGTTGTGGTTGTACGCCTTAATTAAGAATTCCGACATTCTGCTTGAAAGTTCAGCGTACGAGATCTCAATTGAAGCACGCGTGGTGCAACGCATTCGTCAGTACTTATTCATCAGCGATACCAGCGGCGTAGCTGTTGAAGACTATCTAGGCAAAGCCGGATACGCTTGCGGCTACTTCAAGTTGGCTAACTGCATGGATGAAGATTTCGTGGTGCGGCAAGCCAGTCTTTTCAGCACACAGAGCCTGAATACTGCGGTGCGCAGAACTATCAGGCAAGGGCTAAACCTGGATATTGCTCCTTACCAGATATCAGAAAAGAAGTATCTTTGTCAGAACCTCCGAGCTAAAAAGAAAGGAGCAGTGGGGGAGCGATATTTTGGACTAACAACGGGAAGAATAAGTGATCGACTAGGTACAGAAAAGCAACGCAGATTTAATCTGAAAGAGTTTTCGAAATGGGTGAAAGACCTGGCTAGGACTTTAGATTCCAAACCGCCCGAGCTGCACTCATTCTTTGGACGTTATGCAAGCCTTGCCGACCCGCCACCTGAGGCTGACCCCTACGCTCTGATTCTGGATCCGGTTCCCGACCCAGCCGTCTTCCAGGAAGAACATGAGGACCTGACAATCCGTTGGCAGACCATCAACCCGAAACAGCCAGTGGAGTTGGAAGAAACTGTTTTTGACATTGACCGCAATGACGATGAAGACGAGGCCGACGAATGGCCATTTTTAATACGACTGGAATTGGCAGCCTCATTTCTTCGGACGCCGGCGATAACAGAGGTCCTGCTCCGATATGCGGACGGCCGATTTCAATTCAAGAAGGGAAAAACTACAGAGTTCGAAGCGCTGTATAAAAATGATGTATTCACGGTGGCCCACCTTTTTAGTACGCGGCCTGACCGCTACGCCATCACTCTGAGAAAACCAAGCCTCGTCTATCACAATCGGCAGTTTTTCAAGTTGGATTACGCCTCCGCGGAAGCGAAGCTTGCGACATATTTCAAAGCTGTTTCGGCATTGAAAGATGTTGACTTTGAGAAAATTCCGAGCGACATGGGCAAACCTGAGAAGAAACGACTTACAGACTGGCCTATCAGAAGCGTCTTCGCCCAGACGCTGCCGATCATCGAGGCCGAGTTTGGCGAACCGGTCGAGTGGCTCTTTTGCGATGATCCTCAGCGCGAGCTCGCGGATTTTATTGCCGTAAATTTCTCTAAGCAGAAAGTTTCGTTCATTCACTGTAAATACGGTCGCGGCAAGATATTGTCGGCCAGCGTCTTTCACGATCTGTGCTCTCAAGCCGCCAAGAACCTGGTCTACTTGCGAACAGCGAGACAACCACCGATGGTCCATACCTGGACCAAGTCTGCCAAGTGGGAAGGTACGCAAATCAAGAAATGGATAAAATCGAATGGTGTTTCCAAACAGGGCCACGCACTTTGGGAACATCTCAAGAGTGAGATCCTCGAACACCCAAAAGGACGAGTGGAAGTGTGGCTCGTCATGGGAAATGGATTAGAAGTTAAAGAGCTCCAAACACTTGCCGGCAGCAGTGATGAGACGGCGGAGGTTGGCCCACTACTACATTTGCTTGACGGTCTGGTCGCAAATTGTGCCGAAGCCGCGGTGACACTTCGCATTTTTGGTCAATAACTCAGGTGGATTTGAAAACATGCCCCAACGAAAAACTGGTACCACACAGCAGGTTGCAATAGTTCCCCACTTACAACCGACCTGCCGCTATAGAATTGTGGCGCTCGATCCGAGCGTCCGCGGCGCTGACAAAAAGATTCTCACTGCCGAAGTTGAAATACCCAACGAAAAACTGTCGCCAGGACCGCGCGGGTATCGCGTTCAGGTCATCGACTACGATGCCTCAACACAGGTCCTGTATAAGCCTACGCCCTATCGTGAGGCGGATAAGTTAAAAACCCCACGCGATATTGAAAAGGATCGGGCCTTTCATGCGCGTAACGTATACGCCATTGTGATGCGTGTGTTAGCGCGTTTCGAGCGTGCGCTGGGCCGGCGCGTCGGCTGGAGCTTTCTCGGTCATCAATTGACCGTGGCACCTCACGCATTCACTGATCTAAACGCGTACTACTCCGAGGACGATCGGGCGCTCTTCTTTGGCTACTATCCAGGAGACAACGGTAACGTGTTCACTTGCCTCTCGCATGAGGTGATCGCCCATGAAACTACGCACGCGCTCGTGGACGGACTGAGACCAAATTACACTAATCCATCTTCACCGGATCAAGCCGCCTTTCATGAGGGCTTCGCCGACATCGTCGCCTTGTTATCGGTTCTTTCGTTGCGCGAAGTGGTTAGCGCAGCGCTCGACCTGGAGATCTCTCCTAAAGTGGGGTTAATTGGCTCAGAGAGGCTCACCGAAACAGCTTTAAAGGAGGGGGTTCTGTTAGGACTTGCCATGCAGGTAGGTGAGGCGATGTACGGGACGCATGGGGTCGCGCTGAGAAGATCAATCACGCTCCCGAAAGACCCAAAATTGGCTCGCGATCCTAAATTCCAGGAATCGCACCGTCGTGGAGAACTGCTGGCCGCGGCCGTGCTCGGAGCGTTTCTTAAAATTTGGCGAGAGCGAATCGTTCAGTTCGGTGAATTGAGCGAAGGCAAAGTAAGTCGTCAGGGTGTAGTCGACGGTGCGGTCGAAACGGCTGAGCGCCTACTTACAATCGCGATCAGAGCTTTGGATTACTGCCCGCCCAATGATCTTCTGTTTGGAGACTTCCTGAGTGCGATGCTCACAGCGGATTACGAAGTATATCCCGATGACTCACGCTACGGTTATCGCAATGCGCTTCGCGAGGGGTTTTTATCCTTTGGCTTCAAGCCGGGTGCGTTTGGTCAGTCTGAAAAAGGTGAGCCAGGTTTATGGAGTGGCCCGGGAAAATCGCCGCTTGTCTACAGCCGTACGCATCATGAGTCGATGCAATATAACGCGGATGAAGTGTTCCGTTTCCTCTGGGAAAACCGCGACTTACTCATCATAGATGAAGATGCCTATACCAAGGTGGAGGCAGTTTGGCCGTGTTATCGAGTCGGTTCAGACGGATTCTTCCTCCGCGAGACAGTTGCAGTCTATTCACAGCAAATGAAGATTATGGGGCGTGACCTGCGCAAGCTGAAGAAAGAGTTAAAGAAACCAGCAGACATGCCGGACGATTACGAATTTCGAATTTATGGTGGCGGCACGCTGATATTCGATGAATCAGGAAGGCTTAAGTATCACATCAGAAAACATATCCTAAATCCGAAACGACAAAACCCTCGACTTGAACATTTATGGAAGCAAGGCGGGATGAATAGCAGGAAGTCTTTTGCTGCTTTACATCTTGAGCGGGTTCTGCGGCACGACGTTGGGGCCACCGGAGGCGCGGAGGGGTTTGCTGAATCTGAAGGAGTTGACGAGTAATGGCAAAAGAGCCTAGTAGTGTCAAAGTTCGCATGTACAACGTAGGCTTTGGCGATTGTTTTCTCCTGTCCTTCTATTACAAGAAACCACTGGCTGATCAGCATATCCTGATCGATTTCGGAACTGTCGGTGGCAAGGCCAACATGAAGGCGGTTGCTAACGACATAAAGAAACAATGCGGAGGAAAACTGTACGCCGTCGTCGCCACCCATCGTCACCGCGATCACATTGGCGGTTTCTCTGATGCAGGTGGTCCAGCAAGCACCGGCGCGCTGATCGCTTCCCTGAAGCCTGAGATAGTGGTCCAACCGTGGACCGAAAACCCCATCGCCGATGCGATGGCAGACTCAGCCCCGCTGTTGGCCAAAAAACGAAGAGCAGGCGATAAAAGGATCTTCATGGCTTCGCTGGCAGCCATGACTTCTTTTGCGGAAACTACGTTTAATCAAGTTCACAATTTACGTGGTGAGAAGGGGCGAGCAGGCACTTTGGAAAAGCTTGCCTTGAACAACGTCAAGAATCTGGATGCGGTCAACAACCTTAGAAGCATGGGTAAAAGACCGCCTCGATTTCTGCAATACAATTCCGCGTCGGGCCTGGAAAACTCAAAACTCTTACCGGGAGTAAAAGTGCGCGTACTGGGACCACCCGCTCTGAAAGATCAGAACATCAAAAAGTATGCGAAAGATAGTGAAGAGTATTGGATTTCTTCGAAATATTGGGGCTTGCAGGACCGCGCATCAAAAAGTTCAGCCGGCCGAAATCTGTTTCCACGCCAACCCCGCTTTCAACGCAGCAGAAAGCCCATTCACACGCGCTGGTTCACGAACCGCGCTGATGGCTCCCTCAAGCGCAATGCGCTCAGCATTGTTACCGTGCTCGATGACTTTCTCAACAATACGAGCTTGATTCTGTTATTCGAGGTGAAGGGGAAGAAGTTGCTGTTCCCGGGCGATGCTCAACTGGAAAACTGGTCATATGCGCTCGAACAAAAAGGCATCAAGAAGCTGCTTCAAGGCGTGGACCTGTATAAAGTCGGACACCACGGAAGTCGCAATGCCACTCCCAAGCAACTCTGGGAGCTCTTCGACAAGAGAAAGCACGGTCTGACAACCATGATGTCCACCAGTCCAGGGGTTTACCACAAATCTGAAGAAGGCAAGGTTCCGGCAGCTCGACTGGTCAGAGCATTGGGGAGTCAAAGTAAGTTGAAGGACACCCAAAAGCTCAAAGGAGCACGTGGGCCTTTAGAATTTGAATTCTGATGAATTAACTATGGAGGGAATTAGGTCTCTGGTTCAAGAAGACTCCTAATTGACTCGAAAGTCGTAACACGCGAACCACGACGAAAAAACGACCGGGAGTGAGCACGTCATGAATCGGTTAGATTATTTTAATTTTATAGAATCGAAGCTGAGCGAACTGGCTACTCGGATTGAGGTACGGGGAGGCTTAAATCTTCTGGACCTGCATCTTCACTCGGAAGATTTTTATCAGCACCTTGTTAATCTGATATTTAACTGGGAACTGGAAAACGTAAATACAAGGCGCCACAACATGCCCGGAATCGACTTGAAAGACACGACGAACAAAATTGTAGTACAGGTTTCTTCAACGGCCACTCAAGTTAAGGTTGAATCAGCCCTCAGTAAACTTTCCGGGTACGAAGACTATTCCTTCAAATTCATTTCTATCTCCAAAGATGCGAAAGATTTGCGGACCAAGTCGTTTGCTAATCCACACAATGTAAAATTCGTGCCATCCTATGACATTCTTGACATCAAGTCCCTATTGGCAATCATCAAGAATCTACCTGTAGAGAAACTTCTCGCAGTCTATGAGTTTCTGGAGAAGGAACTCAGAGTTGACACTGGTAGGGATAATGAGTGGCGAGAGAGAATCTTGCTAATTGTGATGGTTGTAATCGCAATAGGAAGCTTAGGTGTTTTGATCTCATATCAATATACGAAATTCAAGAAGTTTTCTGGAATTAGATTTAAGCAAGACACCGTGCATGCTCAAAACACAAATCCAGATACGATCCAAAAGAAGTTCTTGATTTATAAGCTGGGTGAAAAACCAATAAGCAGCGTCACCCTGTATTTCGGAATTCTTAAGGAGAATAGGCAATTTTATGAGATCACAAACGCGCAAGTGCGGGCTTATGAAAAGAGCGTTTTGCATTTTTTCGTTGAACCAACATACCTCCCCAGTATCAAAGGTACTGAGGTCGGGCCGGATGCAGATTCCCCGGATGATCCGGACAGCAAGAGATCAAACTTATACGTTTATGTTCTAGATGAGCTTTCGCCTGATTACGTGTACGAATTAACGGTTACGTTAAGGAAGAAAGAATCAGGGCCCGAAGGTTTCATATTTAAGTTAATAGATGACGATGGTACACCCTACCAGGAAATGAAGAGCGGAGACTACATAAGAATATATGCCACAGAGTTGTTGACAGTGAGCATGCCGTGTTTGCTGCTTTTCGCGTTCGGAATTTGGAAGACGGGTGACAGACTGCTTGGAATCCGAAAAAGAAGAGTTACTTTGAAATTGAGAGCTCCAGACCTCGAGGACAACAGCTTGTCGGGTTTGGTGGTGCTCGACGGCAATGAAAGAGCACTCACCCTGCCGAGTGGGTGGCGAATTTGCTTAAGGACGCAGACTACCGATGCTACTCTCGTCAACCCCCCGCCAAGCCCGGTTGCTCAAGACGGAAATTTTAGAATCAATGGCGTTCGAAGCGGGCCTGTGAGCTTTCGGCTTTATTCAACCGGTGACAATCAAGAGCAGTTTGAAATTCTCCGTGTTGAGCGCGACGGCATTCCGCAACCCGAGACCATCGACGTGAAAGAAGGCGAACACGTCGCCGGCATTCGCGTGATAGTCAAATCTCAACCTAATCCCAAACCGTCATCAAAACTATGGGTTGCTCCCACGGTTATTCTGTGCTTTGTTGGATTAGCCCCGGGAACGATTGCTCAGAACCCAGGATCACAACCATCTCCTAGCCCGGCCAAAGAAGGAACGGTGACTGGGTATGTGAAAGTAAACGACGCTAAAGGGCCTCCGTTGTTAGGCGCAAGGGTGTGTATCGAAACCGGAAAGAATGGACGAGGAAAACCGATTTTGAAGAGGGTATCCACCAGCAAGAAGGACGGAGACTACAATTTTAACTACGCTATTGGGTTTCAAGTGCTAGTCATTGAAAAGGAGCCCTTTTACGAGAATAAGACAATACCAGGAGTAAACATTCAATTAGCTAAACAGACAATAGTTGACACTACATACCTCAACGAGAACCCGAAAAATATCGGACAAGTCGTGGTAGCAAGAAACTTAATATCTCGAGGTTACCTGGAGCAAGGGAGTAAATTGGTAAGCACCCTCGTTGGACTTTGCAAGATTAGTAAGGAAAGTTCGGCCCGATATTCGGCTCCGCGGCAATTCACTGTGCCAATCAGATTCGCATTTTCCATGACTACTTCTGTGCAAAGGCCCGCTTCGACAGAGGTTTTTGAGGATCCTGAGTGCGAACTGATACGACTGGCGCAGGCAGCACTACTTGCGGGCGATAGTGTAGCTGCCGCCTCACGACTCGACGAGTTGCTGTCCCTCTTACCGGCTTTTAACTTTCGCGCTCGTCAGTCAGTATACATAATTGCTTTCCGCGATACTGATGTACGGAACTCCGTCGACCCGAGAATGCTACGTCTTGATCAAAGCTTAGATGCTGAACGGAAAGTCACAAAAAAAACCGAGGAGTGGGGCTTCTTTAGAGTTGTAAAGAAGCCGAGTGAAGCGGATTTCGTCTTTCTTGTCCACCTTGACGAACATTCGGTTGAGGCACTCGCCTTGCCGCTTGCGGCTTACGAACAGCACTATAGAGAAAATTTCGATCTCGAGTTACTACGCGATAACGCCTACGAACGCTATCAGGTCGGACCCTTAAAACTTGCGACACTCAGCAGGTTAACCGACCGTCTCGTCAAACAGTTCCGGCAGAAAACGATAAGTGGGAAGTAGATACTGCCATCTCGGATTCTCAAGAGGTTCGCGCAACGGCTTGGGAGGAAATTCTCGTGAGTAACAGAAACAATGCTGACCAACTGCAGTCTGGTCAGGAACTGTTTAAAGTGATCGAAGTTGTTGATTCCGAAGCATGGAACAACTTAGTAAGGAGTTCAGACGCCGGCACGATTTTCCATACTACGTTGTGGCAGGACTACTCTCCGCATACATTTATTCGCTTCGGCGTTTACCAGGGAGATCGGCTTCTCGCTGGCGCGGTGGTCGAGGTCGACGAGTTCGGCGCGGGAAAAGTGAAAAGCGTTAGCCCATACACTGGTCCAGTGATTGCTTCTGGCTTGAGTAGCGAGGAACAACGACGGGCGGTGAGTCTATTGGCCACGTCTTTGAAAAGAATTCCTCAGGTCAAATTCTATACTTCGCCATGGTTCCAGACGCTACAACCTTTTGTTCTCGAACGCTTCAACGTTCAGCTGTTTTACACAGCTGTGCTCCCACTGGAGGACGCGGATGTTGCATGGTCGAGATTTATGCCAAGTCTTCGCAGGAACATAAGCCGGGCGGAGTCTGATGGATACTCGGTGGAAAGAACAACAGATCCCGCAACTCTTCTGACGCTGGTAAGCAAGACTTTCTCGCGCCAAGGACGGGCAGTTTGGTTCGACCTCAAGGAAGCTCAGGATTGCATGGACATGCTTGGCCGGCAAGGTCTTGCTTGCTGTTTTGTAACCTATAATTCGGCTGCGGAACCTGTAGCTGCCTGTGGAATTGTTTGGGATTGGCGGCGCAGTTACTACATCCTTGGTGGCTATGACGAGGTGCGAAGCCATAGGGGTGGCTCGTCAATGGCCCTGTGGCACGCGATCAGGTACACGTGCACCGAGCTTGAGTTGAGGGAATTCGATCTCGAGGGCTCACACATTCCTACCATAGAACGTTTCTTCCGGCAGTTCGGTGGAGAGATCATTCCGTTTTACAGCGTAACCGGCCCGGCTGTTCGGCAGGTGCCCGAAGCTATAGGTTCGTCAACAAATCTGTGACATCGTGAAGAGAGGCACAAACCGAAGCCGCCTTGGCAACCGTGTGAGCAGATGGTTGACTTAGATCTGGAACAATGATTACTGGCATGCCGGCGGCGTGCGCTGCTTGAACGCCCACTCCCGAGTCTTCAAGAACCACACAATCCCGCGGTTCAGCCTTGAGCAGTCTTGCGCATAAAAGTAAAATATCGGGCGCTGGTTTACCGGCGGTCACATCCTCTCCGGTGACAATTACGTCAAAGCGACCCGCCAAACTACCCAAAGCAGATAAGATATTATCCCGCCCCGTCGAACTTGCAATTGCGGTCATAATAGATCTCGCATCGAGAAAGTTAAGCAATTCATGCACGCCCGGCTTTATGGTGATGCCATGCTTTTTCAGGTATTCCTGCGAAAGCTTGTCACTGCGGATTAAGAAGTCTGTCAAAGGAAAACTGCTTCCGTAAGTTTCGACAAGCGTCATCTCGCAGTCGACCTCTCTAAGGCCCAAAAATCTCAAGTATTGCTCATCATTCATACAATACCCGAGATCCTCGGCGGCTTGCTTCCATGCCTTCCTATATATGATTTCACTATCGAGAATCAGTCCATCTAAATCAAAGATCACTGCTTTTGGTCTATGAGTCAACATAGTCACTTGGCACAACAGAAACTCGGTCACTAGTGGCCCAGACAGACCTTCCAATACTGATAACTTGGAATTATC
>Ga0126311_10000262_pt1 | contig 25588 bp, 21 predicted proteins | sample Plot61_FD_92539 | JGI IMG/M metagenome (GOLD analysis project Ga0126311, IMG submission 92539) | Serpentine soil microbial communities from UC McLaughlin Reserve, CA, USA - Plot61 | ecosystem: Environmental > Terrestrial > Soil > Grasslands | place: USA: UC McLaughlin Reserve, Lake County... | reverse complement strand
TTTACAACTCAGTTTCATGTCAAAGAGCAAGGGGCAGCTAAACCAATTCATAGGCGCCGCCGGCGTCAGGACGAAAGTGTGCTTAAAAAAGTTCTTGACATCGATCGTCGCTTCATAGATGCGGCCTCTGCGTATCTTTGCGGCCTCTGCGTTGAATTCCCCATTACCCGCAGCGAACGCAGAGAGCCACAGAGAAGGAGATTTATGACTATCACCGGTGATACCTCCAAGGCCCGATTAATCGCGGTGTTTATCGACCATCTCATTGGGTTTGCGTTGATGATGTTAGCTGTTGCCTGGGTGCCAGAGAGTATGCCGCAGGTGAAGGCCGTTTTCTTCTTTTTGATTTACCTGGCGTATTTCGTCGTGCTTGAGGCTCTCTGGTCCCGTACGCTTGGTAAGTTTTTTCAGGGTCTGGTCGTTCGCAAGCTTGATGGAAGCCGGTGTGATTGGACCGCGGCTTTGATCAGAGGCTTTCTGCGTCTCTTTGAAGTTAATCCTCTACTGTTCGGCGGCCTGCCTGCCGGTCTGGTGATCATTGCGACCGAGCGAAAGCAGCGCATCGGAGATCTGTTAGCAGGAACCGTCGTTGTGTCGGATAAGTTGATCTGGGATTCCAGCGCCATCGAGTCTGCTGAGGAACAAGTCCTCGCTGACGAATAAACGTTCTGCAGCCCACCTACATTCGCTGACTGTGGCTATTGCGGTTGCCGCCACTTTCGCCTCTTAATATCCTGAACACTGAACACCAAGTTTGTTGAAGACGTTAAGAGCTGTAGGTCGCAGTCATGTTTACTCTACTTAAACTCGAGCTGGAAAAGTTGTTCCGCGCCCGGAGCTTTTATCTCTCGTTCATTGTCCTGATCGGCTTCGTTGCCCTCATGCTTTGGGGGTTTTATACCTACGCCGCCCGTAAAACCGGCGGCCAGGCAGTCGAGCAGTTCAAGTACACGTACGAATCGAAGCAATATTTCAACGGACTGACGTTCGCGCTCTATTCGCTGCTTTTTTCCTTTACACTGCTGCTCCCCATTTTCGTGTCGATGAGTGCGGGCTCGCAAATCGCAGGTGAGGCACGCGCCGGCACGCTGCGGATGATCTGTACGCGTCCAATCTCGCGCGCGTCGCTGATTATGTCGAAGTTTCTCGTCACCGCATTCCACGCCGCGCTGCTATTGGCGTTCTTCATCGGCTTGAATCTGGTGATCGGTTTGATCTTCGTCGGTTGGGGTAACCTGGAGCTCTATCCTGGTCCACTTAATCTCGTCGACGCGCCCGGGAAGATCATGCGCAACGACGCATTGATGCGGTTCGGCTACGCTGTACTTTCAGGTACCTGGGCCCTGCTCGTTATCGCCGCTCTCGCGCTTCTTTGTTCAGTTGTCTTCGATTCCCCCGCACAGGCGATCGTCATGACGATCGCGGTTTATTTAACTCTCTACATCGTCGGGCGAGTGGAATTTTTCGAACACCTGCGGCCGTACTTTTTCACCACCGATATGGACTTCTGGCGCGATGTTTTCAAGCCGGACATTCGCTGGCAGAGCTTTTGGCATTACGCGGCTGTCTGCGGCGCGTACACGACCGGTTTATTGCTTACCACCGTGATCGTCTTCGAGCGTAAGGATATCGTTACCTGACATGTGGGTGAAACTCGTCCTGGTGCTGCTGTTTTGTCTGATGATATTTGGCGCGGTCCACTTCGCGCAGCCGCGTGAGTCTGAGCAGCCGCGCTCATCAAATAAAGCTGTTCATTCGCTCAGGCTGCTCACATGGAACATTGGTTATGCCGAGCTCGAAGATGACACGCGCGCGCATGACAAAGATCTGCCGGCAGTGGCGGAGGCGATCTTACGTGAAGACCCAGACGCTGTTGCGCTCCAGGAGGTGACGGGCAACGCGCAGTTAAAAATCCTGCTTGGCCTGTTACAGGGAAAATACCGAGGCGCAGTTGCACAGCAGGGAAGAGGGGATCGCTTCGAGGCGGTGCTGGTTAAAGATGCCGGGGCGCGATTTGTTCCCGTGCCCGCCGGTGATCGATTCGCACAGGGCGTTTCGTTTAAACCGAGCGACGACACACAGCCAGTCCTCGTTCTAAGCGCTCATGCCGATGCGTTCAACGCCGCTCGCCGCAGGACCTACACTGAAGCATTGATAGATTGGGCCGAGGAGCAAGCGCAATCAGCGCGGGTGTTCATCGCCGGTGATTTCAACTTTGAGCTCAAAGCCGCTAACGAGACGAATTTTTATACTGATAATCTGAAACACGATAGCGAATCGTACAGCCATATCCTGCGCCAGTTTCGCGATCTAGGACGCGCGGCCGGCGATACGGCAATCAACGATCGTCGCATCGATTACGTCTTTGGTCCACCCGCATTCCAGCCCGTGGGACGTGTAGAAGCTTTGCGTAATGCTGCGGTGGGTCGTATGGACCACTGGCCGTTACTGGTGGAAGTGGGCCTCTGAATGACTGACGTAGCTTTACAGACCGAAGACTTGACAAAGCGATTTGGCGCCCGCACGGCAGTCGATCGCCTCACGATACGTGTTGAGAGAGGCGACATCTACGGTTTTCTTGGTCCAAACGGGGCGGGAAAATCAACGACGCTGAGAATGTTGCTGGGTCTGGTACGGCCGACCTCCGGCACGATCAAGTTTCCGGTGCGTGCTTCGAGTTGGGAATACCTGAAAGCCCGCTCGCGCATCGGCGCAATCATCGAGACACCGGCGTTTTATGAAACTTTTTCCGGACGCAAGAATTTGCAACTGCTTGCGTCTTTGTCCGGCGGTGTTCAAAAGAAGCGCGTCGACGAGGTGCTCGAGATTGTAGACTTGCGTGACCGCGCACAGGATCCGGTGAAGGTTTACTCGTTAGGCATGAGGCAGCGTCTCGGAATTGCACAGGCGCTCTTGCCAACACCGGAGCTGATTATTCTTGACGAGCCTACGAACGGTCTCGATCCGCAGGGAATACACGAGACGCGCAATCTCATTCGACGTCTTCGAGATGAATTTAAGTTGACTGTTTTGCTCTCGAGTCATCTACTCACTGAGATCGAGCAACTCTGCAACCGTGTGGGAATCATTAACGAAGGACGTCTGCTCTATGAAGGCGGACCGGAGGCGCTCGTGGCGCCTACCAGTCTTTACAAAGTGCGCGTCGACAACTTGCCGGGCGCTTTTGATTTACTGAGTAGAGAATCTGGTGTTAAGGTTAGCCGAAACGGCACTTCGTTTCTGCGGGTAGAGGCGGACGCGGAAAGCATCGCAACCGTTAACACGCTGTTAGTCGGAAATGGAATTAAGGTGTACGAGTTAAGCCCAGCTCAGGAAAGTTTGGAAGAAGCATTCCTCCGCTTGACTAAAAACAGATGAGTAACTCGTTCGACAATAACGACACGCGAGCGCAGTTTGCCCTGACGATTCTGCGTGTCGCATTGGGCTGTCTTTTTATCTGGGTATTCCTGGAGAATCTTGGTAAGGGTCTTTACAGTCCTTCTGGTTACTCCGGCTTGATTAACTACTACGTTGAAAAAGGTCACGCTCCGCAACTGCTGAAAAACATCATGGCGTTCATGGCTGGTCACGCCACTTTTGCTGGTCCAATGCAGGGTCTGACGGAGATAACGTTCGGAGTGCTTTTGGTAATCGGGCTTTTGACCAGGCCCGTCGCCCTCGGCGCGTTTTTGTTTCTGAGCACACTCTGGGTGGCTGAGTGGGGCACGTCGTGGATCTGGGAACTATTGATACCCATGATCGTCGCGCTGGCGCTGGTGATTGGATCAGCAGGGCGCAAGTGGGGAGTCGACCAGCTATTAGCGCGCCGCTATCCTCGATCTTTTCTTTGGTAAGACAACTCAATGTCTTTGAATCGAAATGCGCGCGAACGTTATAAGAATGCGAGAGGCTGCCAACACGGAGCCGCGCACGGTGCCGGCGATTTTTGAATGACCTCCCGCGCGGCGTCGATAGTTCACCGGTACTTCCATTGTGCGCACACGCGCCCGAGCCGCACGCATCTGCATCTCCAGTGGCCAGCCGTAAGTCTCTTCGCGGAGATTGAGTCTCGCTAACGTATCGCGTCGAATCGCGCGGAAAGGTCCCATGTCAGTCGAGCGAACCCCGTACAAAATGTGAAGCATAAACCCGATCATGTACCCGGCGATGACCTGATGAAAGTTCATGCTGCCTGGTTCACGTTTGCCCCGCGTCCGCGATCCAATTACAAAATCTGCTGTCCCTTCCATTATCGGTTGTACGATTCGATCCATCATCTCGGGACAATCGCTACCATCAGCATCGAGAAATACCACGATCTCACACTGGGGCGAGATTGAGCGTAGCCCGGCGCGAAACGCGCGCCCGTATCCCGGAATCGGCTCCTTCACAACTCGCGCGCCGGCCGCAGTCGCAACTTCCGCCGTTCGATCCTTGCTGCCGTTATCAACCACTACGATCTCGTCAGCGAGATCTTTTGGAACGGAGTCGATCACTTTTCCGATAGCGTCTTCTTCATTCAGAGCGGCGATGATGACCGAGATGTATGGCTTAGTCATGGTTAGGACAGATACGTTGCCGCCCTTCGCTTTTAACTATTGTTTCGAGGAAAGCGCGCGTGTGCGGCGCGGGATAGGCTCCGTCCAAGGGTGACATGAACAGTAGTTCCTCACAGAGTCGAGCAAGTGTGCCGGCGTCATCAACATCGTACCAGGGAGGTAGCAATTCAACCGGTAGCTCGATTTCTGCAGCGCGTTGTCTGGTGCGTGCGAGCACGTCGGACGTACTCCACGCAATTTCATTAAAAAGATTCCGGTGCGCATGCTTCAATCCAATCAGATAGTAGCCACCGTCCTCCGCAGCTCCGAGCACCACCCGATCACCGTCTTTCGCCAGCGAATGAAGAGCGCGGATCAGGATCGATCTCGGCAGCGTCGGGCTATCTGAGTTGATGAGACAGACGGCGCCGTAACCTTGTCTCAAAAGCTCGTCAGTAGCGTTGCAAAGACGCTCCCCCAGAGACGCGCCGCGCTGGGCCAGAAACGAGAATCCTTCAGGTAAGACACCAGCAAACGCTGATTCTGATCCGGCGGGAGTATAAACCACCAAACCGGATGCTGATTCTGTTTCACTGATACGTTCGATGTTCGCGGCCATATCGCGGAGAAAGCAGATATTGAGTGCCGCGGCCTCTCGCGCAGTCAAAGGTGGCACGAGCCGAGTTTTCACCTCGCCCTCTAGGGGCGCCTTGGCCATGAGTCCGAGCGCGCAAATCGTCATATCCGGATTTTATACGTATAATCCGTGTCTACAAAAATCAGAGTGAGGTGCGCTCATGACTCATGACGCGGCCGTTTCAAAAGCACGCGAGATCGCGACTAGTGTGCTCGCGCCATCTGCCGGAGAAAACGATACGGCGGGCCGATTCTCAACCGAAGCTGTCCACTCGCTGGGCGAGTCTGGACTGCTTGGATTGTTGTTGCCTGCGGATCTCGGTGGTGCAGGGTTAGGTCCCCGCACGTTTGCCGCTGTGACAGCGACACTCGGCGAGGTAGACGCTTCCGTCGCGATGGTCTATGTCATGCACATCCTGGCCACCATGAGTATTTCGGCGGCGCGCGCCGGCGCGGCTGGAGCAATGACGCCCATACTTCAGGAGATTGCCGCGGGCCGTCATTTATCTACTCTCGCTTTCAGTGAAGCCGGCTCGCGCAGTCATTTCTGGGCGCCCATCTCGCGCGCGCAGCGGAATGGTGACGGTGTGCATATAAGTGCGAAGAAATCTTTTGTGACCAGCGCGGGCCAGGCGCAGAGTTATGTTGTTTCTGCCCTTGCGCCTGAAGGAGCTGGACCAACTGATTCGACGCTCTATCTGGTTGTAGCCGGCACACGCGGTTTATCAGTGGCAGGATCATGGGACGGTTTGGGACTGCGCGCCAACGCTTCAGCGCCGCTTGCGCTCGATGACTGCCACATCCCATCGGATTTTCAGCTCACTGATGACGGCGGCGGCTTTCCGGCGATGCTGAACGTGGTCCTCCCGCTGTTTAATTTGGGGACAGCGGCAGTCGCCCTCGGATTATGTCGCGCGGCAGTTCCCGGCACCACTGCGCACCTCAAGAGTGCGAGGTTCGAACATCTCGGGCAGAGCCTCGGTGAGAGCCTTCCTACTCTTCGCGCGCAACTCGCGACGATGCAGATCGAGACTGATGGGCTGTCGGCACGGATCGACGATTTGATCGATCATCTCGAAAGGCCGCGTGAGACGACGATGCTGCGTGTGCTTGAATCCAAGGCTGCCGCAGGCGAAGTCGCTATCAACGTTACCTCAACAGCAATGCGCATCTGTGGTGGTGCGGCGTTCTCAAAACAGTTGAATCTCGAACGTCTGTTTCGCGATGCTCATGCGGGCGCGGTGATGGCGCCGACGGGTGATGTGTTGCGCGAGTTTATCGGGAAGTCTCTACTGGGATTGCCGTTGTTTTAACGGGAGGTCTATGAGCAAAACAATTTGGGTGGGAGTTGTGGCCTACGATCCGAAAGTGGTGACGATCTGGGAAGGCATGCGGAGCTATTTTCACGATGAAGCGCATCTTCCGGTTGAGATCGTATTGTTTCAGAGTTACGAGAATCAGGTGCTCGCGTTACTGGCCCAGGCTGGGGATCTTGTGCCGCGTATCGACATCGCGTGGAATACAAATCTCGCTTACCTCCAGGCTGACGAGTGGAGCGGCCACACCTGTCGTCCGATTGCTATGCGAGATACCGATCTGGGATGGATGACGATGATCGTTGCGGTTACGGGTGGCCCAATTTCTACGGTTGCGGATTTAAAAGATCGAACGCTCGCTATTGGCAGCAGAGATAGCGGACACGCAGCGATTCTTCCCGTTTACTTTTTAGAGCAGCAGGGCATGCGCGAGGGAAGAGATTACCGGACGCTGCGCTTCGACAGCGATGTTGGTAAACACGGCGATACCGGGACCAGTGAAGTGGAAGTGGTGCGTGCAGTCCTCGACGGGCGAGCAGACGCCGGTGCGATCGGCAGCCCTTTGTGGAACACTGTGCGCGGTGAACACCTCGTGCCCGAAGCTGGTCTGCGTGAGATTTGGTCGTCTCCAGCCTACAATCACTGCATGTTCACAGCGCGACCCGATCTGGAGCTCGAACAGGAGCGACGGTTTGCCGAAGCGCTCTCTGCCATGAGTTACGACAATCCGAGACATCGCGCGATACTTGATGCCGAAGGTTTGCAACGCTGGCTACCGCCCCACCTCGACGGTTACGCCGCATTGCGAGAAGCAGCGGACCAACAGGGATTTTTTAAGCGCGAGCGTTAGCTGGCCCGCTATCGCGGGCTGAGGTTTCATGCACAGTTGAAGATTCGCGCAAGCTTGTTTGCGTGTTCGCGTTCGCGGTCGAATGCTTTGCGGACGGCGGCGAAGGATTCTGATAGAGGGAAGATGTCGCAGGTGACGAGCAGATCGTTATCTTCCGCTCCGACTGGATGCCAGTACACACCGTCAGCCGTAATCGTGACCTCCGGTACCAGGTCCGTTCGCGTGAGCGCGACGCCTTCACTCGCCGCACCGCGCAACGCGATCCGGCGAATGAGTCGATCTTCTTCCGCAATCTTCTCCAGATCCAGGAATTGCCGGAACTCCTCGGCTTCGGCGTCAGTTGAAACAGTCGCTGCCAGTCGCACTCGAAACCCGAGCTCGCGAGCCAGTTGAATACCTGCTCGTGTTCGTGCCCACGTTCCACGTCCGCGATGAAGATCGTGTCGATCCGGTGTAGCACTATCCAGACTGATTTGCAGAACGATCCGGGCGCGTGGCAACGCTCGCAAAGTTTCCGCGCGACGCCACAATGTCCCGTTAGTCAGCACAGTCGTCGCAGCGGCTTCCGCACAAGCAACAAGGATCTGCCCGATATCATCGAGCAGAAACGGCTCGCCTCCGGTCACGAAGATCTCTTTCACGCCGAGCTGCTTTGCTTCCTGCGCGATCTGCTGCACGCGCTCGAGCCCCAATTCTCGTCGTGGCGCGGTGGGCGATGAACGCACACAGCAGTAGTCGCAATGGAGGTTGCAGTCAAAATTCGTGTAGAGCCAAAGCCGCGATCCTACCGGCCGATCGTCTCCGGCGGGAACCGCTCCACAACGGAAGACCCACCGCGCGCGGCCTTGTTCAATCGTAGCCTCAAGCAGTGTATTTCCAGTGAAGCGGCACCACGTTTCCAACTCTGGTCCAATACTCTCTTCGTCGGCAGCAACCCCGATCAAATCTCCGGGCTGGCTGCGTTGCACCGCGGCGATCAACTCAGGCAGGAGGCCGGAGGCGAACGTCTTCTGCTTAACATCCAGATCGATATCAGCCCGCATCGGATTGGAACCTATTGCGCGTTAATCCAGTTGTCTGAACCAGTTAATTTAACTGCCACGTCGGTCATAAAAATCCTGACGGTGTTTCCGTCTGCCGTACCGTTGTGGTCCGTCGAGATCAGAAGCAGGCCGGCTTTCTTGTAACCTTCCCACGTTGCGATGACCGTACTCGGCTTCTTCGGGCCGCCGCGATGATAGACGAATTGTTCCACCCGCTGGTCTTTGCCGACGTAGAGATCCCACGTATCACCGGGCGTGTAACCGCCGTCCGATGGATACTTCACCGACACCAGTTGGGCAGAGCCGTTGCCCTGTGGCAATGGTTTCATACCTTGATCAGTGACGGTGGCGCTCTTGTCCCAGTAAGCATGGAACGGGAACAGCAGCCAGTAGTTATCGTTGACGAAAGCCGGATCGACTTCGTCTTTCACATTGACGGGTTGGCTGTTGAGTTGAGAGCGAAGATAGGTCACCTTTACAACTTTGCCGTCCTTATCCTTTCCTTCATAGGAGACCTGATCCTTTTTCGGTTCCCAAACCCAGGAACGCGCGACATTTACTCCGGGGAACTGTGCGTTCCACGTATAACGGATCGCTTCGACCTGCCCGAACTGATCCAGCCCATAGGTCCTGGCAATCTGTGCGATCGTGAGGGGCTGGGTTGGTGTACTCTGCGGTGCGGCAGCCGGTGGTTGTTGTTTCTGCGAACATGAGATGGTCGCAAGGATCAGCGCGAAAAAAATCAGGAAACGGATCGCCTGTGAATGGCCCAACTTTGTCATAGAGTTCTCCCTATCTCAGCCAGTGAAATAAAAGTCGTGTTGGGGTTGAGGCAAGTTTACGACAAACATGCCCCCTTGCGGTAGCGGGTGGGTGATTTGGCTTAATGTAGTCTCGGGTTAATATGAACCATATGGACGCAAACTTGTCACAGCTTAATGACGCGGTCGCGCAACTCATTAGCCGGCCCGCGGTCCACAGTCTCATTGAAGATCTTAAACAGCAGCTACCACACACTTCCGAGCCCTTCGTCTGGTCCACGCTCGATTTACAATCCCTCACAGCTCCGCTTCCAGACACAATAAGATCAGGCTGGATCTTTGTGCTTAAGAAAGACGTGCGCTCGGGTTGTCATTACCATCCAAATAGCATTCAACACATGGTGATGATTGAAGGTGAAGGAACATCGAGAGTCGGCGAGGATTCACGCCAGATGAAACGCTTTGCGGATCCGGATTCTTCTCTCGAAAATATCTGGTACGTTATTCCTGAAGGCACGCCGCATGAGTTCTTTCCTGCTGAAAAAGATATGGTCGTCGTGTCGTTCCACACGAGCGTGTCTGACGAGTTGGATGAAGTAAGCTGCGACTCGGGAGCAACACGCACATATGCCTGAAGCTAAAAGAAAAATACGCTGGTCCTCCGCGTGGGGGGAAGCACGAGTACTGATCTGGGCGCATCGACGTCGGCTACTGCTGGGCGCCGTCCTCATGATAGTCAACCAGGCGATGGGCCTCGTGTTACCAGCTTCGACGAAGTATTTGATCGACGTGGTAATTGCTCAAGGTCGCACCGACTTACTCTGGAAGATTGCGGTGGCAGCGGGCGCTGCGACGATCGTGCAGGCCGTGACCTCGTTTAGTCTGTCGCAAGTCCTGGGGGTTGCGGCCCAACGTGCGATTACCGAGATGCGCAAGAAAGTCCAGGCGCAGATTTCGCGATTGCCGATCAACTACTTCGATTCCACTCAGACCGGCAAGTTGATTTCGCGAATCATGAACGATGCCGAGGGCATCCGTAATCTTGTCGGTACGGGTCTGGTCCAACTTGTCGGCAGCGTTATCACGGCTGTAGTCGCACTGGGGATTTTGTGTTGGCTTAACTGGCGTCTGACTTCGATCACGATCCTCGTGCTCGCAGGATTTGGAGGCGCGCTTACTTATGCGTTCACACGATTGCGTCCATTATTCCGCGAGCGTGGTGAGATCACCGCCGCACTTACGGGCCGCCTCGCAGAATCGTTGGGAGGCATACGTATAGTCAAAGCTTACACGGCGGAGAAACGTGAGGCGCTGACCTTCGCGCGTGGCGCTCACAAGCTGTTTCGCAACATCGCGAAATCGATGACGGGCGTCTCTGCTACGTCAGCGTTTTCGTCGCTCGTTATCGGCGCGGTCGGTTTCGTAATCATTCTGGTAGGCGGGCATTCGGTTGCGAGCGGGCAAATGACCGTGGGCGACCTTTTTATGTATGTGATGTTTACCGGAATGATGGCCATGCCGTTGATTCAGTTCGCGGCGATCGGCACACAGATCACCGAAGCCTTTGCGGGACTCGATCGCATTCGCGAAGTAATGAGTATGCGGACAGAAGATCAGGAGGATTCTGTGCGCGAGCCGTTGCCGGAGGTTCAGGGAGAGATTGAGTTTGATGATGTTTCGTTCGAGTACAATCCCGGCGTCCTGGTGCTGAAAAATGTTTCTTTCAACGCAGCCGCCGGCTCGACCACGGCGCTGGTTGGTTCCAGTGGTTCCGGTAAAAGCACACTCATCAGTCTCGCGATGAATTTCAATCAACCGCTGTCAGGTAAGATCAGAATTGACGGAAAAGACCTGCAGACTTTGCGGCTGCGGGATTTTCGTTCTTACCTCGGCGTGGTGATGCAGGATAATTTTCTGTTCGACGGAACGATTGCTGAAAACATTTCGTTTTCGAATCCGCACGCGACGATGGATCAAATTAAGCAAGTGAGCCGCATTGCTCATTGTGAAGAGTTCATTGAAAAGTTTGAGCAGAAGTACGACACGGTTGTGGGCGAGCGAGGAGTGAAGCTATCGGGTGGCCAGCGTCAACGCATCGCGATCGCGCGCGCAATCCTCGCTGATCCGAAACTGCTGATTCTGGATGAAGCGACGTCGAGTCTCGACAGTGAAAGTGAAGCGCTAATTCAGGATGGGTTACGCTCGTTACGACGCGGGCGAACCACCTTCGTGATCGCGCACCGCCTCTCGACTATTCGCAGCGCCGACCAGATCCTTGTTATCGAAGGCGGCGAGATCATCGAGCGTGGCACGCACGAGGATCTTTTGACCGCAGGCGGCCGCTATCGTCAACTTTACGACAAACAGTACAAGTTCGAACGCGATCAATTCATCAACCCAGGCGAAGACTTCACGCCCGATCCGCAGCAAGCGCGTCCCGCGTCACGTCTATCGAACTTGTAGCCACAAAAAGGCACAAAAATCGCAAAAGAGTCCTTATCTCTTTTAGTGACTCATGTACCTTTTGTGGCTAATTTCTTTTGCCACCACTTCCGTCGCGGTGGTGTTAAGCAATAGAACCGCTTCATTAGTTGAACCAGGACAAGCCGAACTACGTAAAGACCACCCGGAGGACCGAGACGATGCAAACGTTCCTACAGGACTTGAAATATGCGCTGCGCATGTTGAAAAAGAATCCAGCCTTTACCACTGTGGCGATTCTGACGCTCGCCGTAGGTATTGGCGCCAACTCCGCCATCTTCAGCGTGGTTAACTCTGTCCTGTTACGACCGCTGCCTTTCCGGCAACCGGGTCAACTCGTGCGCGTCTACAGCGAGTTTCCCACCATGCAGCTTCAGAAGTTCTGGCTTTCGCCTCCCGAGCTGCTCGATATCCAGCGCGAAGCGAAATCCTGGGAAGCAATTGGCGCGTGGGCGCCGGGCGGTCAGAACGTCGGTACTGAGAGTGAGCCGCTGCGAGTCACCTCTGCCGCTATCACGCGCAGCTTGATCGACGTCCTGGGAGTGCAACCGGAACGCGGCCGCAGCTTCAGCGAAGAGGAAGATCGCAATGGTGGACCAAAAGTCGCCATCATCTCACACGGTCTCTGGCAAAAGGGTTTCGGCGGCGCAAGTGACATCATCGGCAAACAGATTCAGGTCAACTCAACAGCAACCACCGTTATCGGAGTGATGCCCGCAAACTTTGCATTTCCTCCGGGCAGTAACGATCAGGTCGAGCTCCTCGTGCCTTTCCAATTCGATCCGGCCAACCCCGGTAATCGTGGCTCACACTTTCTTTCAGTGATCGGCAGGTTGAAACCCGGTGTGACTACCGAACAGGCCCAGAGCGAAATGACGAGCTTGATGGCCGGCTGGAAAAGTGAAGGTCGCGCGCAGCATTTGCTCAACCCTGAAAAGCACCCGGTGATAATGCTGGGTCTTCACGAAGACGTAGTTGGCTCCGCTCGCAAAGCAGTGTGGCTGCTCATGGCTGCGGTTGGTTTCGTCCTGCTCATCGCGTGTGTGAACGTCGCGAACCTTCTGCTGGCGCGCGCTGAATCGCGTCATCGTGAGTTTGCAGTCCGGCTCGCACTGGGCGCTGGTGTGAAACGAATGGTCCGGCAATTCGTCGCCGAGGGTTTCGTGCTGGTTTTAATCGCCTCAATTCTCGGAGTCGCACTCGCATTCGGAGGGTTGAAGATCCTTTTACTGTTTGCGCCTGACAGCGTGCCTCGCACTGAAGAGATTGGCGTTGGTCTGCCCGTACTCGGCTTTACCATCGTAGTTGCGATCGTCGCTGTCTTCCTCTTTGGTCTTGCACCACTGGCCCAGGTCAGTGAGCGTAACCTCGCTAACTGGATTCGCGGCGCCGGGCAACGCTCGATTCGCGGAGGAGGTCAGACGCTTCGCAAGAGCCTCGTAGTCACAGAGATCGCTCTCGCAGTGATCCTCGTCATCGGCTCAGGCCTGATGATTCGCGCGTTCTGGAAGTTGCAACAAGTCAACAGCGGCTTTGATCCGGCCGGGGTCGTCAGCTTCAGCTTGAATCTTCCCAACGCTAAATATAAGGCTACCGAACGCCAGCAATTCGTAGACTCGCTCGAACAGAAACTCAGCGCTATTCCCGGTGTGGCCAACGTCTCTATCGCAAGTGGAATACCTCCGCTACGCCGCATCAATGCTAACGACACCGAGATAGAAGGCTACCAGGAAACACCCGATAGCCCGGCGCAGAACGTCGATTACTGGAATGTTGTTGGTAACAACTATTTCAAGACGATGAAGATCCGTTTGCTGGAGGGGCGTACTTTTGAGCCGCAGGACGACAACCCTAACGCCATGAAAGTTGTGATGGTCAACCAGGCGCTCGCAAAAAGGTTTTGGACAGGCAGTCCGATTGGCCGGCGTGTGAATCCGGGATTTAATGATCCGAAAGTCTGGTTCACCATTGTCGGTGTGGTTGAAGACACTAAGAATGCCGGCATGGATAAGCCCGCCGGTCCCGAGCTCTACTTTCAAGTGCGACAAGTGAATCAGTTTATCGGGGCCAACGTAAATTTTGTCGTTCGCGCCGCGAATGATTCGGCGCCACTCGAAGGCTCGATACGCAATGCCGTTCGTGAATTGGATCCGAGCCTGCCGGTTTACAATCTCTGGTCCATGGATGAAGTGGTGTCGAAGTCGATGGTCCAACCACGCTTCCTCGCGCTACTGCTGGCCACGTTCTCCGGAATCGCGCTGTTCCTCGCGGCGATCGGTATTTACGGTGTAATGGCTTACTCGGTGGCGCAGCGCACGCAGGAGATAGGAGTGCGAATGGCGCTGGGCGCGCGACCGCTTCACGTGTTGCGACTCATCTTCCAACAAAGCCTTGGCATGTTGCTCATCGGCACAGTCATCGGCCTCGCAGGCGCCTTTGCCCTCACGCGACTGATGCGCACGCTGCTGTTCGAAATAACAGCTACTGACCCGCTGACCTATGTAAGTGTGATTGGCCTACTGACTGTCGTCGCATTACTAGCGTGCTACATCCCTGCGCGTCGCGCTGCGAAGGTCGATCCGTTAATTGCACTACGATACGAGTAGCGGTCAGCCAATTTAGCCACAAAGAGGCACAAAAAGCTCAAAAATCAGCAATAAGCTGGCTAGAGCTTTTGTGCTTCTTTGTGGCAAAAAGTTCTTCAGCCGCAGCCGCCGCACGCGCGCAGGGTATGGACCATTTGCCAGAGAACGTTGTAAAAACTTGTTGACACATATTTGTCAACATCTTAGACTCTGCAAGACCTCCAGCATTTTAGCGGAGGTTTCATTTCCAGCTAATCAAGACGCAGCCCGAGAGCGGTTGCTGTCTACCGTTACCTCAGCTTCCTAAGATTTTCTCCACTCAGGGACCGTTTCAGACGACCATGCGCAATCGGCACGGATGGAGGCGAACGCTTGTTACTTCCGCGGGAACATTCCTGTTCCTGCTGCTTTTTACTGCCTGCCCAAAGGTTCCCAAAGTCGTGCGGACCACCATCCCCGGCGCCTCAGGCAATAGCCAACTCGACGTAAAGGTCCACATTTCACCAAAAGCAAACAACAACAATCCTATCGCCGTCGACCTCGTGCTCGTCTCGGACAAGAAACTGCTCCAGGAGCTGATGAAGATGTCAGCAAAGGAGTGGTTCGAGAAGCGCCAACAGGTAGAACTGGACCATCCGAAGGAAACCGCTCTGGCCACACAACGTTGGGAATGGGTGCCCGGACAACAAGTCAAGGTCGATCGTGTCCCGGTGAAATTCGAAGTAGTCGGTGGAGTCGTTTTCGCCAACTACTTCAACGCAGGAGCACATCGAGCTTCGATCGATCCTCGCAAAGGAGTTCTGATAACTCTGGATGATGAGAATTTCTGCGTGCAAACACTCAAAGATACTCCGAAGCCCTGCGGACCGGTAAGCAACAGCAACGGGGGATCAAAACGCTGATGAACGCTTACGAAATACCCGACGCCATTCAGTGGCACGAAGGTTTACTGCTAACGCCCCAGCATTTTCAGCAGATGTCTTCGCGACACGAGGCGCTGGTCCAATACGGCAACCTGCTGGTTTCGCCCTTTTGTTGGGGCGTGCGCCGTTTCAGGCATCACGCTATCAGCCTGCCCGCGGGCAAGCTTCGAGTGCTCGAGCTCGAAGCCGTAATGCCGGACGGGCTCGTCGTGGTCCATGGCCTACAGGGGCTAGACAGAGACGGTGTGTTGGAAATTGATCTCGCCGCGCATGCCGAACAGATGGGCCACAATGGTGCGCTCGTTCACGTCGCCATTCCCGCACGACTAAACGGAAACGGTGATTCAGCGCGTTACGAACCCTTCAAAGGCGGGCTGGTTGCAGATGAAATCTCGGCCGGAAAACCGCGCCCGATTCACCGTTTGAAACCACGGCTTAGCTTGCACGTCGGCGACAAGCTTCCCGGCGACCATATCGGTTTTCCACTCGCGCGCGTCATCTATCGAGATTCTTCATTCACGTTCGACGAAAACTTCATTCCGCCGCTTTTAGCTGTTCCTGTCAAAGCAAAAGATGGAGACGCTTCATCCATTGCCGCTCAGCGTTTGGGCGAAATGTGTTCAGAGATGGCGCAGCGCGTGCGCAAAAGAGCGATGTACCTCGCGGACGAAGCGCGCACGCCGTCTGCCAGTCATCGTTTCGGCGGGGCACAGGAAATCAGAACGCTTATGCACAGTCTTGTCGGAGCTCTGCCGGGCTTTGAAGCAGTACTGCAGAGCGGTTGCACACATCCTTATCTGGTCTACGTAGCGCTCTGCAATATGGCTGGTCAACTGGCTGTGCTGGGAACGGAAATGGTGCCTCCCGCTTTCAACTGCTACGACCACAACGATCTGCACGCGACCTTCCGGCCGGTTCTGGATTTCATCGATCGGTCGATGGACCAGGGCGTTCCGGTTTCTTACAAGACCTTTCCATTCCGTTATCACGAGGGCGCTTACGAGCTGCGGTTTGATGGCACGTGGATGAAGAAGCGCCTTGCTATCGGAATGAAAGGCGAGCGCGGGATGTCGGAAGCTGAAGTCGTGAGGTGGGGCGAGAGCTGTTTGATCGGCTCGCAAAACCGAATCGACTTACTAAAGGCAAATCGAGTCAGAGGCGCTGCTCGAAAACATTCAGACCGAGTAGGGGACGTCGTGATCGCGAAAGACATGGCGCTGTTTTCGTTGATCGTCGACGAGAGTTTTGTCGAACCAGAGAAGCTATTGCAGATCGTCAATCGCGAGGGACCAAGACCATGCGAAATCATTTTATATGTAATGGATAACTAATTACGCCCTGCCCCATAGAAGGAACCTCATGTCGATAAGCATCGCAAACGAATCTTTTCTGCTCACACAGTTCCGTGAGTTTTACACCGAGGTCATTAACCTCAAGCAACTGATCCAGAACAGCGGTGGAATGTCTCAGGTAGAGGTTGCCCCGCCGGAAGAGAATGGCAACGGATTGGCCCATTCGGGTAATGGCAACGTCACCGCAAAGCTTCCGCCACTCGAGACCACGGCACTACGAACGCTGTCCGGATCGGAAAACATCACTTCGCTCGCCCTTCGCGGCGCGGTAGACAGCACCGGCCAACTAAATCAAACCAAGCTCACGCGGCTGGTCTGGCAAAACCTGATTACTTTGTTCAGGCGCAACGCCGTGCAGGTCATGCGCGCTGCGGGAAATCCCACGGACAACTATTTCGAGGCGCAATACGTGATGGCGGCTTTCGCAGACGAGATATTCATTCATCTCGACTGGGAAGGCAGGCGCGCGTGGACCTCAAACCTGCTGGAGACAGCGCTGTTTCAATCTCACGTCGCGGGCGAGATGTTTTTCGACAAGCTGGACCAACTGCTGCGCGAGCGCGATCCGGCGCAGAAGAGTCTGGCCGGAGTTTATTTTGCGGCCCTGGCGCTTGGTTTTCGCGGCAAGTATCACGGCCTGAACGATCACGGGAAATTGCGCCGTTACCGGCAGGAGTTGTTCGCGTTTGTTTTTCGTCAGCCGCCGGATCTGATGAATGAAGCGAAAGTGGCTTTCCCGGATAGCTACGCCAAGAACCTAAGAAATGAGGAGCGGAAGAAACTTACCAACCCGCGCGTATGGCTGGTCGTCTTTGCGGCGGTGCTCGTGATTTATATCGCCGGCTCTCATGGCGTTTGGCTGAGTCTGACTTCACGAATCGAGAGCGTCAACCAACGGATCGTCGAAATCGAAAAGCGGCTGGAAACAATGCCGCCGCCCGCTAACTGATCGTCTGCAAACAATGCCCGTCCTCAACATAGTGCTGATACTGATCCTGATTCTGCTGCTGGCGCTGGCAGTGTCGTTCTTTATTTATCTCGTGATCAGGCGCGCGAGAAAAGTGTCCTTTACGAAGGACGACGGCGTTAAAGCTGAAGCCGACGCGAAGGAACCTTCTCCCGTTCAGTTTCTGCAATATGCTTCAGACCTGGAGCTGCGCACTTCATTCCGGCGCGCGTTGCGTGTGCTCAAGCACCACGTCACCGGACGCGATTATCGATATCGCGCGCCGTGGTACCTGTTGGCAGGGGAATCAAAATCGGGGAAGACTTCGTTACTCGATAGCAACGGTCTAAAGCTTTCAATCAACGACGCCATTGAAGGCAAGTCGCGGCAACTGAACTGGTATTTCTTCGACGCCGGCGTAGTGATCGACGTGCCCGGCGACTTCGTTCTGCGTCGTAATAAAACTGCAAACCATCGCGGCTGGAATACGATCATGCGGTTGTTGCAGAAACACCACCCGCAGAGACCGCTCGATGGCATCATCCTGACCATTCCCTCCACAGATCTCCTCGACTGCGATCAGGACAACTGGGAATTTGTGCTGGAGCAGAAAGCAACCTGTCTCTACAGAAAACTCTGGCAAGCCCAGAGAATTCTGGGTATGCGCTTGCCGGTCTACATAGTGATCACGAAGTGTGATGAAGTCACTGGCTTCAACACGTTCTGTAACCAGCTTCCAGAGAAACTTCACGCGCAGATGTTTGGTTGGTCCAATCCAGCCGCGATCGAGACTGCTTACGAGCCGGGATTGCTGAGGCTTGCTTTCGAGAGTGTACACAAACATCTCTCGTGGCTTCAGTTTGAGATCTTTGCGGAGCGCGACGAAGTCGAAAATGGCGACAATCTGTTTCTGTTTCCGACGTCGATTCAGTCTCTACGCAAGCCGCTGCAGGTTTATCTCGACAATCTTTTCAAACAGAGTGCTTATCACGAGTCGTATCTCTTTCGGGGTTTGTATTTTTGTGGTGAAGCAGTGGTTGAGTCGCTGCCGCAAGTCATGGCCGAGCTGGCCACGAAAGACGAATCTTTCGCGGACCTCAACGCTCCGGCAACGTCTGTGGTACTGGAAAGAAAACCCGTATTCCTCTCCGATCTCTTCAAAGAGAAAATATTTACTGAAGCAAGCCTGGCCCAACCCATCGGCAGGATCGCTCTCTCGCGTAACCGGACTGCACTTGCAGCCCAGTTGTTGACACTTGCGGTTGTGCTGATTGGAGGCGGCGGACTGGCCTTGAGCTACCGCGGCATGCTCAAGCGGGAAGAGCAGCTCTACTCGTTCTTGAAAGGCGAAGAAGCGGATCTCAAGAAGGTTGAAGCCGCCTACGGACGCAGCCGGAATCTCGCACGCGATGCAGGCGAGGCGCTTGAAGAGCACGTTGCGCACGACAACGAGACGAAACTGCTCGCCGGCATGGCCGATATGAATGGAAACAAATTCGATTCTCCATTCATTCCGAGCTCATGGTTCAGCGGTATCAACGAACGTCTCGAAACCTCGATTGCCGCGGCGTTTGAGTATGTGATCTTCGAGTCGTTGCGAGTTGATATGGAACGGCAGGGAAGGAGCCTCTTGTATGTGGCGCCTGGCGATCTACGGAATTTCGAGAGTGAGACTGAAGCGGCGACGAAGAATTCAGTGTTGCCGGACGAGGACTTCGAAGGCGCTTCCAGAGTCAGGCCCAGGGCCGGTTTTGAATTACACGTCTATTTGGAAGAGTTGGGCGATTATCGCGCCCACCTCGAGCGTTACAACAAGCTCATAACTAAAGACAACAACTCACTCGCTGACCTGCGCCAACTCGTCAGGTATCTCAATCACGCTCCCTTACCCGACGGCATCAACAAAGATAACTATCTCTACAAGCAGGCACTCACGATTGCCGAGGGTCGCCCGATCGATTCGGCGCGTTTCTACAAGGAGAGCGTCACGAAGGTTGGCGATTTGATCGAGGACTTCTACGCAGCTTCGTTCGACAGGCGCGGAGTCAAATACGAGCACCTCAACGATCTCGCCGAGACAGACGCGTTGCTGGGCCGTCCCGAGTACACCTGGATCTCGACAAATGTTTTCGATGAGCACTCACCTTTTCATGGGATGACGATCTCTACGGGGGTGCGCGAGCTGAGAAAAGCACTACAGGATCTGCGCCGTCAGGAGTTCATGGCGGACGTCGACGCCGAAGAGTTCAGCGAGCTGCCGCAATCCGGTGACACTCGTTATCAGCACTTCGTGAGGCGCGTACTCGTTTGGGATCAGGAAGCACTGCGTCAAGCCGTCGCCCTGAACGATCAGTATGAAGCGTTCATCAGCAGCAACTCGTATGAGCGCGGCGAGTATCTCGACAACTCTGTCAAACAGGCAGCTCGCGCGCGACTGAAAACGAGAATGAGCAAGCTCTTCCGGCAGGCGCGAAAATACCAGGCACTCGCGCCGGCTACGGAAGGCTCTGCGCTTCGCTCCAGCCTGATCATGGAAATCAAGAATCTTCAGGAAGCGCAGCCCACGCTAGCTCGCGTATTGGAGATCGCAACTCCGCTCGGCATTGACGGAGAGCTTCGCAGCGCACTGTCCACTCAGGTGTCTTACCTGCTTCGTGGTGTGCACCGCGAATTTGTCGCGCAACAGTTCTACGAAATGAAGCACCGCGATTTTTCCTGGTGGAACGGCAGCCAGCCGGTTTCTTATGTGGCTTACGATCTGGCGAGTCTGGAAGACCTCAACACTTATCTCAGTCTCCAGCGAAAGAACGTCTCTTTTCTCGCGCGCGATCTGGCCGTTCCGTTGCTGACGTTTGCCGCGTCGGAAAATATCTACGCCGAATCGGGAACGTTTGAATGGAATGAGATCCTGGTCGATCTCGACGCCTTCGATAACAAACTTCCGGGCAATCCGATCGCCTCTCTTGAGAGTTTCATCGCCGACATGGACAAGGTGAGCATCGACACTTGCTCCGGGTCGCTCAGACTGCCGAAGGACGACTCGAAAGACTATTTCCGGCGGCTTCGCAATACGATGCGCGGGCAATTCTTCCGGCGCTGCACTGAGCTCGCACGCGTCAAGGCGGTGAATGACACGCTCGCTGCTCTCGAAAACTATCGTGAGATCGAAGAGTCGTTTAACAAGAGTCTGGCGGGTGGATTCCCGTTTACCGATTTGAGCACCCGGCCCGACTATCCGGACCTCGATCCGTGGGAGATGCTGAAGTTCTTCCGGCTGTTTGACAGTAAAGAGAAAGCAGCACGTGAAGCATTGGCTCGCAGTGTCGAGTTCGGCGCCGCTACTAAAGAGGCAAGCGAGTTTCTCGATCAGGTCGTGCTGGTCCGTGAGTTCTTTGGTCCATTCCTGGAAAAGAAACAGGGACCAATGTTCGACTTCAAGGTCCAGTTCCGCGTCAACGGCGACCAGGAGATCGGCGCTAACCAGGTCATTGATTGGAAATTCGAAGTCGGTAAAAAGAAGTTTGCATATCTGAACGACGATCTCGAAGGCCGCTGGGTCTTCGGCGATCCGATCCGCCTCAGTCTTCGTTGGGCCAATAACTCGCCGGTTGTGCCAGTCACCAGCGCGGTGCCTGTACCGCTGAAGGCGAAAGATCGCATTGCGACTTTCGCTTATGACGATCACTGGTCGCTCTTCACGTTGCTGCTACGACACGGTCCGATGCTGAAGCGCGTCGGAACGCAGGCAGAATGCGATCAGAGTTTCGACTCCGAGCCTTACACACTCAGTTTCAGTGTGAAAACCGAGCCCGACGCGGCCGCGCAGTCGCCCCAGCGTTCGGAATTGAAGACTTCCGACGCTGTCGTGTTCATGCGCGTGAGCCTCGCCAAAGCCAATAAACAAGAACCTCTGATGTTGCCTTGCTTCCCAAGGAAAGCGCCGCCGGTCCCGGTATTACATCCGAACCAAGTGAGTGAAATTAGATGAGCACTGTTCTCACATCTTCACGGCAGATCGAGATTGACGAGCTGCTGCAACCAATTGCTGGGGATAACCCGACCGGGGAGTCGCTTCGTTACGAAGGCACTTACGATCGTATCGCTGAAGCGCGTCGCGAAGATGATCCAAAGCTCAGCCAGGGGATCTACAAGTCCGCCTGCAAACGCGCTGATTGGATCACGGCCTCAGCGATCTGTGTGGAAGCGCTGACCACTCGCACCAAAGATCTGCAAATCGCCGGTTGGCTATTCGAAGCATGGCTCCATCGCGACGGCTTTGCCGGAGTCGCAAAAGGATTGAGAGTTGTGGCGGGAATGTGCGAACGATTCTGGGATGAGGTATATCCGGCAGTCGAGGACGGCGATCTTGAAGGCCGCCTCGCTCCGTTCGATTGGATCGAACAAAAACTTTCTCTCAAGCTCAAGCAAATCCCACTGACGATGCACTCTGCAGGAGAAAGTTACTCCTACGTCGATTGGGAGCGCGCCTGTCACTTCGAAAACCTGGCGATGAAAGACCCGCGTGCGTTGCAGGAAGCGCTCGCGAAGATCAATCCGAGCGTGTCAGCCTTCCGCAACGCGGTCCGCGCGACGGATCGATCGTTTTATCCGGATCTCGTTCGCGATCTCGACGATGCAATCGAAGCCTGTGCTCATCTGGAACAGATGCTGGACGAAAAGTGCGGAAAGAACGCACCGGGTTTCCGGCAGTTCAAAGCAGCACTCAACGCGATCCGGCAACTCATCTGCCAGGACATGGGCGAAGCAGAAATTGAAACCGATGTCCTTGAGTTAGAAAGTCCTCAACCGGCTGTATCCGAAATTGAGCCATCGTCTGGTGGTCCAATCCGCAGCCGTGCTGATGCCTACCGCCGGCTGTCTGAAGCCGCGGATTACCTGCTACGTGCAGAACCTCATAGTCCCACGCCGTATCTCGTCAAACGCGCGGTCGAGTGGGGAAACATGAGCTTACCCGAACTCCTTCAGCAAATCGTTCGCAATGAAGGTGAATTGAACGAGATCGACAAATTGCTGAAGCTAACCGAGAAAAGGAATTAAAGCCATCCACAGATTACACAGAAAAATCTGTGAAATCTGCGGATGGATTTAACCGAGAACCCCCAACTATAAGGAGATAAGTCGATGCCAGAAAGCACACAACACAAACTGGATCGGATACGTCCTCCCCGGGTGCAGATAACCTACGATGTGGAAACGAGAGGTTCATTCGTCAAGATGGAACTTCCTTTCGTCGCAGGTATCCTGGCCGACCTTTCGGGAAACGTTGACGATCCCAATCGGGTCCCGCTCCGGGATCGCAAATATGTCGAGCTCGATCGCGACAACTTCAACGACATCATGAAGTCGATTGGACCAAAAGTGGAATTAGCCGGTGGTTCGAAAACGTTATCGTTTGAAAACCTCGACGACTTTAGTCCGATCAGCGTCCTCGGTCAGCTCGATCTCAACGCTCGGTTCGAAAAGCGCACGCGGCTTTCAGACCTGGTCGCCAAGCTCGACGGCAACGTCAAGCTGCAGGAAAAGTTTATCGAAGCGCTCACGGATGACGCGAAGCGCAAAGAGTTGAAAGCGAAAGTCGATGAACTCAAGACCATGCTTACGCCAGCGGCCGAACCGGAAAAATCACCGGAAAAGCCAAAGGAAGGAGAAGGTAAATAATGAGCACACCAACTGAGCTGCAAAGCAAATTAGAAGTTCTGCACGAAACTCTCGAAACGAAACTCGTTCGCGATCCCTCGCAGGCCAAGCAGGCCATCGACGCCGTGTCCGAGCTGATCGCAGAGATTGAAGCGGGAGATATCAAGCTCGAAGCCGGCTCCGATATGATCGGTGTCATCAACAAGCGAATTGCCGCGTTGGACCAGGAAGTTAACGATGGTCTGAACGAGGTGATGCATCACGAGGGATTCCGCAAGCTCGAATCATCATGGCGCGGTCTGCACTATCTCGTCAGTCGCGCTGAGACCGGGACCATGTTGAAGCTTCGTCTCTTGAATGCCACCAAAGACGAGATTCAAAAGGACCTGGAAAGGGCAGTCGAGTTTGATCAGAGTGCCCAGTTCAAGAAGATTTACGAGGAAGAGTATGGAACGTTCGGCGGTAGCCCTTACAGTGTGATCATCGGCGATTACGAGTTTGGACGCAGCCCGCAGGACATCAAATGGCTGGAAAAAATGTCGAACGTAGCCGCGGCTGCGCATGCTCCGTTTATCGCGGCGGCAAGTCCGCAGATGTTCGACCTCGACTCCTTTGAGGATCTCAGCAATCCGCGTGACCTCGCGAAGATCTTCGAAAGCACGGAGCTCGTGCCGTGGCGCTCGTTCCGCGACAGCGAAGATTCTCGTTACGTGTCGCTTTGTATACCGCATTTCCTGCTGCGCTCGCCTTACGGCAGAGACATGCGGCCGAATGGTAACGGCGAAGATCAGAAGCAGCGGATCACTGGCCGCATACCGGCGGACGAAGTCGATTATCAGGAAGAGGTCAACGGTAATGTAGAAGACTACTGCTGGGGTAATGCCGCTTACGCTTTAGCCGAGCGCATCACCAACGCCTTTTCACTTTACCGCTGGACCGCTGCTATTCGCGGCGTCGAAGGTGGTGGACTGGTCGAAGGTCTTCCTGCCGTCAACTTCAAGACGGACGAAGGTGACGTTGTGCTGAAGTGCCCAACTGAAGTGACGATCACCGATCGCCGCGAGAAGGAGCTCAACGATCTGGGCTTCATCACCCTCGTTCATCGCAAGAACACCGATCATGCGGCGTTCTTCGGCGGCCAGACCACGCAAAAGCCGAAGGTCTACGGAGACCCGCAGGCGACCGCCAACGCGCGGCTCTCCAGCCAACTGCCGTACGTCATGGCTGCTTCACGTTTTGCGCATTACATCAAGGCAATGATGCGCGACAAGGTCGGCAGCTTCATGACTAAGGAGAATGTGGCTGACTACCTGAACAAGTGGATCGCTGATTACGTCCTGCTTGATGATCGTGCTTCGCAAAGCTCGAAGGCTTCGTATCCCTTGCGAGAAGCTCGCATCGACGTGGAAGACGTGGTGGGCAAGCCAGGTGTTTACAAGGCTGTTGTCTACCTGCGTCCCCACTTCCAGCTTGACGAGCTCACAGCATCGATTCGTCTCGTTGCTGAACTGCCGCCGCCTGCGGCTGCATAACTCTTGACCTAATTGGAGGACACATGGACGTATTGTTGATGAAGATGGATCCGGCAATTCCCGGAACCAGCACTATGAAAGGTGCCGAGACACAGATCGAGCTCCTCTCGTTTAGTCATGGTGTCGCTATGCAGATCACCGGTGACGTAAGCAACACGGAGCGAACCTCGGGCAAACCCAATCACCAGGACTTCACGGTCACGAAGTATCTCGATCAGGCCTCGCCGAAGTTGAACGAAGCCTGTTGCAAGGGAGACAACTTCCCGAGCGTGGAGATAGTCGTGGCACGTAACGACAAAGGGGCCGTGCTGCCGCTCATCAAGTACACGTTGAAGAACGTGGTGCTTTCGTCGATTTCGATCGGCGGCGGTGGTGGGGACAAACCGGTCGAGACCGTGACCATGAACTACAACCACATCACGTGGGACTTCCACACTCAGAAGGCGGAAGGCGCCGAACTGGGCCACGTCGACACGAAGTGGGATCTCGCGAAGAACGTCAACGCGTAAGCGTTCTCAATTACGCCGAAGGGCTGCATGAACTTGGCCCTTTGAATTAACGCCGAAGGGCTGCATGAACTTGGCCCTTTGAATTAACGCCGAAGGGCTGCATGAACTTGGCCCTTTGAATTAACGCCGAAGGCGTTGGCTAATTTCAGCCCAGGGTTCGAGGAACGAGAACCCTGGGTCCGAAACCAAAAAACACGAATGAACCCTGAAAGGGTTCGGCGGTTGGCGAACCCTTTCAGGGTTGATCCGAAAATTTATTTTGGCGATCCCAGGGTTCGAGGAACGAGAACCCTGGGTCCGAAACCAAAAACACGAATGAACCCTGAAAGGGTTCGGCGGTTGGCGAACCCTTTCAGCGAAGAACGCGCGTAGCCGCACGTCATCAAAGGAAAGGAACTTGGCATTTGACGTCGGAGGTTGTAGAAAAAAGCCGGACACGCTGCGACAAGCTAAGACCG
>Ga0126311_10000261_pt1 | contig 25695 bp, 26 predicted proteins | sample Plot61_FD_92539 | JGI IMG/M metagenome (GOLD analysis project Ga0126311, IMG submission 92539) | Serpentine soil microbial communities from UC McLaughlin Reserve, CA, USA - Plot61 | ecosystem: Environmental > Terrestrial > Soil > Grasslands | place: USA: UC McLaughlin Reserve, Lake County... | reverse complement strand
GTTCGGCAACGTGGCCCGGTGCACCTGGCCGATCGACGCTGCGGCGACCGGCGTCGTGTCGAAGTCGGTGAAGAGCTGCTCGACCGAGAGCTCGAGGTCTTCACGGATGACGCGCTCGACGTCCTCGTACGGGACCGGCCGCACGTCATCCTGGAGCTTCTGCAGCTCGAGCACGATGTCTGGCGGCACGACGTCCGGACGGGTCGAGAGCAACTGACCGAACTTGACGAACGTCGGCCCGAGCTCGTCGAGCATCTCGCGCAGGTGCTGGCCGCGCTGCGAGCGGCTGCCTTCGGCCTCGAGCTTCTGGCGGCCCGGGAGCAGGTCGGTCAGGCGGTGCTTCTCGAAGAAGTAGCCGAAGCCGTGCCTGACCGCGACCTGGGCGATCTCGGAGATCCGGCCGAGATTCCGGCTCGCCGTCTTCGCCATGCGCTCAGTGTTGCAGAGGGTGCGGGTTGATCCCGCTGCGGCGAGCGCCGTCCGGGAGCTCGACCGGTAGCCCGGCCGCCGCCGCTGCGGCTGCCTGCCGCCAGAGCCGGACGATCTCGGCGCCCACGCGCTCGGCCGCCTCCGCGTAGCCCTTCCGGTTGCGCGGAAGGTCGTCGACGCTCATCGGCTTCCCCCAGACGACCGCACACTTGCGCCGGTTCGTCGGCGACCAGCCGAAGGTGTCGAGGCCGCAGGGAAGTACCGGCACGCCCTCCTGCATCGCGATCATCAGCCCGCCCGGTTGCATCTCGCCGGGATGGCCGAAGCGCTGACGCGTCCCTTCGAGGTGAACCGCGACGAGCTTTCCATCGGCCACGAGAGTGCGCGCGCGGCGCAACGCCTCGCGGTCGCCCTCGCCGCGGCGGACGCCGAAGACGCCGAGCCAGCGCAGCAGAAAGCCGACGGCCGGGACGTCGAGCAGCTCCGCCTTCGCCAGGAAGTAGATGACCCGCGGCGAGAAGGCCCCGATCAGCGGGTGGTCGATCGCAGAGAAATGGTTCGCCGCGAGCACCGCGCCGCCCTCGGTCGGGATTCGCTCGACGCCGTACCCGGCAGCCGGCGCGAGCGCGACGGCCACACGCGGCGCGATCTTCCGGCCGACCCACCACCCCGCCTCGGCGCTCCGCAGCCGCTCGAGCGGCGTCACGGCTCGAGCAGCCGCAGCCGGTGCTCGACCTGAGCGATGCGCAGCTCGAGCTCCTCGAATTCGTCCCGCGTCACCAAACCGAGCTCGCGAAACAGCCCCGCGAGGCCGGCACCGGTGCGTTCACCGAGCCGGACGCTCTCGCTGCGCCAGCGGCCGGCGAGCTCCTCGACCAGCGCTCGCGCTTCTTCACGCCCCATCCCGCCGCGTGCGGCGAGCTCCTCGGCCAGCGTGTCGGCCCGCTCGGCGGTCAGCGCCACTGCGCCGACCCCGGCGAGGACGAGCTTCTCCGCTAACTCGCGGAGCTCAGCGGGCGCGGCCATGGGGCTTCGCGCGGCGGCGCTGGCGGCGACGTTCCCGCTTCGCCTGGTTCGCCCCTGCGACGCGCTCGACCGCACCCACCGGCGAGAGCTCCGGCGTCGGCGCAGCGGCCGCGGCCTCCTCGGCGGCTTCGAGCGTCGCCACGCCGTCGCCGCTCGGCGGCTCTTGGCCGATCCGGCGGGCATACTCCGGCTCGCGCTCCTTCCACATCGTCAGCAGCGGAGCGGCGATGAAGATCGAGGAGTAGGCACCCGCGGCGATCCCGACGAGCAGCGCGAAGGCGAAGTCCTGCAGCGTCGCGCCGCCGAAGAGCAGCAGCGAGAGCACGGGCAGGAGCGTGATGAACGTCGTCGCCAGCGAGCGGCGGATCGTCTCCCAGAGCGAGACGTTCGCGATGGTCGCGAAGGGCGCCCGGCGCATCAACGGGATGTTCTCCCTGATGCGGTCGAAGATGATGATCGTGTCGTAGATCGAGTAGCCAAGCACGGTCAGCACCGCGGCCACGGTCGAGTTCGAGACCTCCCGCCCGAGCAGCGCGTAGACGCCGACCGTGATCACGATGTCGTGCACGAGCGCGACGATCACGGGCACCGCGAACTTGAAGTCGAACCGGATCGCGATGTAGAGGATGATCAGCAGCAGCGAGAAGAGAATCGCGATGATCGCCCCGCGCGCGATCTGTCTCCCGAAGCTCGCGGAGACCGTCTGGATCTGGATCTTCGTCGTCTGGAACTCGCTCCCGATCGCGTCCTTGAGCGCGCTCGTCTGCGGTCCGTTGAGCGTGCGCAGGCGAAGCTGGAAGCTCTTGTACTCGTCGCCGCGGAAGCTCTTGCCGCGGCCCTGTACGACCGGTTCCTTGCCGAACTTGGTCGTCTGGGTCCGCACCGACGACAGGGTCTCCGGCTGAGGCGTGGTGAACGAGACCTGCGTGCCGCCCTTGAAGTCGATCCCCAGGTTGAGCCCCTTGACCGCTAGCGCGCCGATCGAGATCACGACGACGCTGCCCGAGATGGCGAGCCAGAGGAAGCGCCGGCGCATGAAGTCGATCTGCAGCCACTTCCCGTGCTGCTCCGCCCCGGCGCCCATGAAGCGCGGGTTCTCGAACCAGCGGAAGCCGGCGAGCAGCCCGAGCATCGCGCGCGTCGCCGCGACGGCGGTGATCAGCGAGATCACGACGCCGATCATCAGCATCAGGGCGAAGCCCTTCACGCCGGCGGTCGCAACGGCGAAGAGCACCATCGCCGTGATCACGGTGACGACGTTGGCATCGATGATCGTGTGGAAGCCCTTCGCATAGCCGGCGGCAATCGCCGCGCGCACGGACTTCCCCGCTCGCACCTCTTCCTTGATCCGCTCGAAGATGACGACGTTCGCGTCGGCCGCGACCCCAATCGTCAGCACTAGGCCCGCGAAGCCGGGAAGCGTCAGTGTCACGCCGAAGAGCAGGATCGCGGCGTAGAGGAAGGCGGCGTAGATGCCGAGCCCGATCACCGCCACGACGCCGAGGAAGCGGTAGAGGATCAGCAGGAACAGGGCGACGACGAGCAGCCCGATCAGCGCGGCGAGCTTCGCCTCCTTGAGCGAGTCCTTCCCGAGTGTCGCCGAGACGTCGGTCCGCTCGATCTGCTCGAACTCCACGGGCAAGGCGCCCGTCTGCAGGACGAGCGCGAGGTCCTTCGCCTCGCCGAAGCTGTTGATGTTCGAGATCTCGGCACCGGTGCCGGTCGGATCGATGCCGTCCGGGTTCTGCTTGTAGTCGATGTACGGCGTCGAGCGCAGCTCGTTGTCGAGCACGATCGCGAAGTGCTGCGCGAACTGCTGGATCGTCGCGGGATCGTTCCCGGTCTGGCCGGCAGCGTTCGCAGCGATCGCGCCGCGCTGCGCCTCGTCTCGCGTGATGGTGTGGAACTTACGAGCGCCCTCGCCGGTGAACCCGAGCCGCACCACGTTGCCCTGTCCCTGGGTGCTGATGTCGGCCGTGATCGCCGAGAGCTTCAGGTCCTTCCCCGTCGCCTCCGGAACCGGGTTCGTCGGGTTGTTCGGGTCGAACTTCATCAGGTAGTAGACGAGCGGCGCGGCCGCGTCTCCCTGCTGCGTCCCGATGCATCCCGTTGCGGCCGCGCAACTGATGACGGTCGTCTTCGCGGGAGCGGCGAGAATCGTCGACCCGGCGGGCTGCTTGCCGTTCAGCTTCGGCGCGTCGAGCAGCTTCTCGCGCGTGTCCTCGGGGCCGCTGATCACCTGCTTCTTCTTGTTGAAGAGGTAGTACTGCGTCGGCGTGCCCTTGCTCGCGTCCTCCTTGACCTGGGTGAGCAGCTTGAACAGGCTTGCGGTGGCGACCGGCTGACCACCGTTGGTTGACGGGCCCGTCAGGTCCTTCTCGAAGTCGTAGAACTGCAGCTGGGCGGTGGTGCCGATGATCTGCGCCGCCTTGTTGACGTCGTGGACGCCGGCCAGCTGGATCACGATCTGGTTCGTCCCCTGCTTGCGGATCTCGGGCTCGGAGACGCCGAGCTTGTCGATCCGGCTGCGCATGATCGAGATCGAGCGGTCCATGCAGGCTGCGTCGCAGGTCTTGCCCTTCGGCGGCACGGCCTTCAAGACGACCTCGAGGCCGCCCTGCAGGTCGAGGCCGAGAACGACCTTCTTGTGCACGGGCGATCCCGGCACGGCAAGCAGCGCGACCCCGGCGAGAGCGGCCAGGATCAGACCGACGAGAATCAGATGAGAACGTCGCTGCGCCATGCAAAGGCTCGGGACAGATTAGCTTTCGTCGCCGGGAACCGCGTGCTCCGACTGGGGCACTCTTTCGGCTTGGGGCTCAGGTTCCTGCGCGACCGATCCGGCTTCGGGCTCCGGTCCCTGCGCGACGGCGGCGACGGCGCGGCGATCGAGACGAACCGTCGTTCCGGGAGCGATCTCGACATGCACGACCTCGTCCTCGAGCTCGCGGACGATGCCGTGGATGCCACCGGCGGTCAGGATCTCGTCGCCCGGGGCGATCGCGCGCTGCATCTGTGCCTGCTCGCTCTGCTTCCGCCGCTGCGGGCGGATCAGCAACAGCCACATCAGGCCGAACAGCACTACGAGGATGATCAGGTAGCCCATGTCGTTGCCTCCCGGGAGGGCTGAAGCCGCGCCAGCGCCTCCTCCTTGTACGACCGCAGCTCCCCCCGCTCGATCGCGGCGCGCGCGCCGCCGACGAGGTCGAGCAGGAAACGCAGATTATGCAGGCTCAACAGGCGGAGCCCGAGGATCTCCTGCTGATTGAGCAGGTGCCGCACGTACGCGCGCGAGAACCTAGTGCAGGCCGGGCAGCCGCAAGCCTCGTCGAGCGGCCGCGCGTCGCGGGCGAAGCGCGCGCCCTTGAGGTTCAGCTGCCCTTCCCAGGTCAGCGCGCTGCCGGTCCGCGCATTACGCGTCGGCAGGACGCAGTCGAACATGTCGATGCCGCGCTCGATCACCTCGAGGATGCCGAGAGGGTCGCCGATCCCCATGAAGTAGCGCGGGCGGTCCGCGGGCAGCAGCTGCGTCGCCCAGGCGGTCGTCTCGAGCATCTCCTCGCGTGACTCGCCGATCGCGAGCCCGCCGAGCGCATTGCCGTCGAAGTCGAGCTCCGCGATCTCCTCGACGCTGCGCCCCCGCAGCTCGCGGTCGGAGCTGCCCTGCGAGATCCCGAAGAGCAGCTGCCCCGGAGGGCGCGCCGCCTGCTGCTGCCGCTTCGCCCAGTGGGTCGTGCGCCGGACGGCCTGCTCGAGCTCGCGGCGCGGCACGTCGGGCGGCGGGACGACGTCGAGACACATCGCGATGTCCGAGCCCAGCTGCGCCTGGAGGCGCGCGACGAGCTCAGGCGTGAAGTGCGCCTGGTCGCCGTCGTAGACCGAGCGGAACGTCACGCCCTCGTCGTCCTGGCGCATGATCGTGTGCCGCAGCGAGAAGACCTGGAAGCCGCCCGAGTCGGTGAGGGTAGGGCCGTCCCACGCCATGAACCCGTGCAGCCCGCCGAGCTCGGCGATCAGGTCGGCGCCCGGCCGGAAGTGCAGGTGATAGGTGTTGCAGAGCACGATCTCCGCGCCGAGGTCTCGCAGCTCCAGCGGGTCCACGGCCTTCACGGTCGCCTTCGTGCCGACCGGCATGAACGCGGGCGTACGGAGCTCTCCGTGCGCGGTGCGAAGGACGCCGGTGCGCGCTGAGCCGTCGGTCGAGAGGAGCTCGAACGCACTCACCCGGCGGCGACCGCCTCGAACCAGGCGGCGATCGTCTTGGCAGCCCGATCGTCCTCGTGCCGCGCCTCGCCGAGGCCGAGCTCGGCGCGAATCCGCGCGAGCTCGTCTGCGATCGCCGACGCGGGAGCCCGGCTGCCGAGCAGCGAGGCGATGCGGAAGCCCGTCGCCTCCCGCTCGCGTGGCGTGCCTGCGCCGAGCGGGTCCCACGACTCCGCCAGCAGGAGCCGCAACTCGCGCATCCCGCGGTCTTCCCAGAACTGCCGCCAGTCCGAGGCGCTCATCGAGCTCACAGCAACAGCATCGCGTCGCCGAAGGAGTAGAAGCGGTAACACTCCTGGATCGCGAGCTCGTAGAGGCGACGCGTCTCCTCGACGCCCGCGAACGCCATCACGAGCGCGAGCAGGGTCGAGCGCGGCAGGTGGAAGTTCGTCAGCAGCGCGTCGACGCGGCGGAACGCGAACCCCGGCTTCACGAACAGCTCGGTGCGGCCGGCGAGCGCCGCACCCCCGGCGATCGACTCGAGCACCCGCACGGTCGTGGTCCCGACGGCGAGCACGCGCTCCGCGGTTTCGATCCGCTGCCACGCCTCGGGCCGCACCTCGTAGCGCTCGCTGTGCAGCGTGTGCTCGTCGAGCGACTCCGCGGCAAGCGGACGGAAGGTGTCGAGGCCCACGTGCAGCGTGACGCGCTCGACGTCGAGGCGGGCCAGCAGCTCGGGCGTGAAGTGCAGCCCCGCGGTCGGCGCGGCCGCAGAGCCCTCGGTCTTCGCGTAAACGGTCTGGTACCGCTCGGGATCGGCGAGCGGCTCCTGGATGTACGGCGGCAGCGGCGCCTCTCCCGCCGGGGCACCGTCCAGCCGTAGCCGCCAGCGGCCCTCACCGAGCGGCTCCAGCAGCTCCACCGGGCCGAGGCGCTGGCCTGGCCGCAGCTTGCGCGACGGACGTGCGAGGCCTTCCCACGTGCCGTTCTCGCCGAGGCGCTCCAGCAGCAGGACCTCCGCCTCTCCCCCACCCGGTCGCTCGAGCCGCAGGCGCGCAGGCAGCACGCGCGTGTCGTTGACGACGACCAACGTCTCCTGGGAGAGCTCGTCCGGGAGCTCGTCGAAGCGACGGTGCCGCGTCTCAGCGGTCGCGCGGTCGTGGACGAGGAGCCGGGAACGGTCTCGTTGCTCGCGCGGTTGTTGCGCGATCAGCTCGCGCGGTAAGACGTATTCGAGCTCCGACGACTTCATCCGACCCGAACGCTACCGTTGCAACCCATGACCGACGAGGCGATCCAGAAGGCACGCGAACGGCTGCGCGAGGCCGCCGAAGGCCGACCGGACGCCGCCGCGGTGGACGCCGCCCTTGAGCGCGCCCGGGCACAGGTCGAAGAGCTGGCGCAGACCGCGGCGGAGCTCGAGGCGACGATCCCGGCGAGCGTCGAGCATGCCGTCAGCGACGGTCTCGCGGAGCAGGTTCGGCCGGTCGGCCGCAACCTCGCCGAGATCCGCGGGCTGATGAACCAGGTGATCCGGCGGCTCGAGCGCGTCGAGGGCGATCTGCTCTCGGAACGGCACGCGCGGGTCGACGACCTGGGACTGCTGGTCGACCTGATCACGTCCAGCTGGAAGTCCGTCGAGCGGAGGTTGTCCACGCTCGAGCGGAAGCTCGAGTCCGGCGAGGGCGCGATGGTCTACCGCATGGAAGAGCGCCGCACCGGCTGAGCCCGGTAGAGCCGCTCCTCCACCGCGAGCCCGAGCAGACCGAGCACGACCCCGAACCAGAGGGTCGAGAGTCTGATCAGCACGGTCGCCGCAGCCGCGGCCGCCTTCGGCACGTCACCGAGCACGCGGATCAGACCCGTCATGCTGGTCTCGGCGACCCCGAGCCCCCCGGGCAGGAACGAGACGGCGCCGGCGAGGCTGCCGAGCGAGAAGACGACGATCGTGTCCGGAAGCGAGAGCTCGAGCCGCAGCCCATGGACGCAGACGTAGGCGGCGAGGCACTCGCAGAGCCACGAGACCGCGGAGAGCAGCGTCATCCCGACGAGGAGGCGCACGCCCAGCAGCGCTCGTGCGGCCGCCGGTGCCTCGCCGAGTCGCGTGACGCGCTCGAGCAGCGGGCTGCGCACGATGACCAGGAGCGCGGCGACCCCGGCGACCGCGGCCACGAGCAACGGCCAGTTCGTCGTCCCGGCCCCGCCCGCAACGGCGAGCACGACGACCCCGGTCGCGTCGGTGACGCGCTCGGCGAGCACGACCGGGGCGGAGCGGCTGACCGGGACGTCGTACGACCGCCGCAGCAGCGCGCACTTGAGCAACTCGCCAAGCTTCGCCGGCGAAATCGTCATCGTCAGGCCCGCGACGAAGATCGCGAAGCTGTGCCCCGTCGGTACATCAATCTCGACCGTCGCCAGGTAGCGTTGCCAGCGCCAGAACCGGAGCAGGTAGTTCAAAGCCGTGAAGGCGAGCGCGAGCGGGAACAGCTCCCAGCGGAAGCTGGCCAGCTCGTCGCCGAGCCGACCGAAGTCCGCGTACAGGCCGAGGCCCAGCGTGACGGCCACCGCGAGGGCGGCGACGAGAACGAGCCCGCGCTTCAGGTGAGAGCGAGGATCGCGGCCGCCGTCGCGATCCAGCCGGCCACGGCGAGCAGGATCGGCACGTCGGTCAGCAACACCTGCTCGGGCTCCTCGCCGATGTCGTCGCGATGCATCAGCAGCAGGTAGCGGAAGACGCCGAAGACGACGAACGGCACCGTCGCGAGCAGCACGCGCGAGTGGCCCGCGGTGAGCGTGTAGATCGCGTAGGCGATCACGGTCGCGGAAGCAACGATCGCGATCAGCTGGTCGACGAGCTCGAGCGAGTAGCCCTCGAGCACCGGTCGCCCGGGCGCTCGCTGCGCTCCGACGAGGACGAGCTCGCCGCGCCTCTTCGCGAGCGCGAGGAAGAGCGCCAGGAGCGCCGTACAGAGCAGCAGCCAGCCCGAGATCGGCACGTCGACGGCTTCGGCGCCCGCCGCGGCGCGGACGAGGAACAGCGCTGCGATGGTCGAGACGTCGAGCAGCACGACGTGCTTCAGTCTCACCGTGTAAGCGGCCTGGAGCGCCGCGAACACCGCCACGAGCAGCACCGACGCAAACCCGAGCGGCGCCGCGAGAACCGGCGCGAGCACGGCGAGGGCGCCGGCGAGCGTCAGCGCGGCGCGCGGCGAGAGCTCGCCCCGCGCGATCGGGCGCGAGCGCTTGACCGGGTGCAGCCGGTCGTCATGGCGGTCGCGCACGTCGTTTGCGAGATAGGCGGCGCTCGAGATCGCGCAGTAGGCGACGAAGCAGACGCACGCCTCGAGCCAGCGCAGCGGCTCGCCGAGCTTCGCCGCGAAGACGAGGCCCGCGAAGACGAGGAGGTTCTTCGACCACTGCCGCGGACGCAACGCGACGACGGCGGCGCGCGCAGGCGAGCGACGGGTCGGCAGCGCGACGATCTCGGGGGCGGCGACCACGGCGGGAGGCTATCGGGGGCGCGAGGGCAGCACGAGCTCGAAGCGGCTGCCTCGCGTCGGTGAGCTGTCGAGCGTGATGCGTCCTCCGAGCGCGCCTGCGAGCTCGCGCGCGATCGCGAGCCCGAGACCGGTTCCGCCGCCTCCGCGCGACCAGAACGGCCGGAAGATCCGCTCGCGCTCCGACGGCGGGATCCCGGGTCCACTGTCTGCGACGACGACGTACACCGTCCCGTCGGTCGCCGTCAGCTCGAGGCCGACGCGGCCGCCGTCCGGAGTCCAGCGGAACGCGTTCGCAAGCAGGTTCGAGATGATCTGGAGAACGCGGTCGCCGTCGGAGACGATCACGGGCTTCGCGTCCAGGTTGCAGGCGTACTCGATCTCGCGCCGCCGTGCCTCCTCGCTGAAGGCGGCATAGGCGCGGTCGACCAAGCGCCCCATGTCGACCTCCTCGTGCAGCACGGTGAAGCGGTGCGCGTCGAGCTTCGCCAGGTCGAGCACGTCGCCGACGAGGCGCTCGAGCCTTCCGGCTTCCGCGGCAATCACCGTCAGGGAGGCGGATCGGGTCACCTCGTCGTCGACCAGGCCCTCACGCAGGGCCTCGACGTGCCCGCGAATCGCAGTCAGCGGCGTGCGCAGCTCGTGCGTGACCGTCATCAGGAAGTTGCGCTCGAGCTCCTCCGCCTCTCCCAGCCGAGACGCCATCTCGCGGAAGCGCTCGGCCAGCGTTCCGATCTCGCCGCCGCCCCCGCTCGGCACGTCGACGTCGTAGCTCCCCCGCGCGACCTCGTCCGCGGCCCGCGTCAGCTGCAGCACGGGCGTCGTGATCCGGCGCGAGAGGTACCACGCGAAGGCGGCAGCGACGAGGACGCCGCCCGCGAACGCGACCAAGAGCCGCTCGATCAACGCGAGCCAGCGCTGCTGCAGCACCGTCTCCGGCTTCGCGACGACGATCACGCCGAAGAGCTTCTTGCCGACCTGCAGCGGCCGTGCCGCCGCCAAAAGCTTGTTCTGCGCACCCGGTGGCCGGAAGACGAAGGTGACGCCGCGGTCGGGGAGCGCTGCGTTCGGGTTGAGGACGCCTGCGGGGAGCGGCGTGAAGGCCGGTCCTTGCCCGGGAAAGATGTCGAGCCCCCGGGCGCGCGGCTGATAGAAGATCCGGTCGCCGGTCGCCAGCTCAAGGCGGCGGGCCGAGAGCAGCTTCAGCCCTGCCTGCTGGGCGTAGAGCTGCGTCAGGCCGTTCGACTCCTTCTTCAGCTCGGCATACGCCTGCTCCCGCGAGCGGCTCTGCGCGTACTCGCGGAAGAGCCGCAGGGCGATCGCCGCCGAGACGAGCCCCGCGATCACGACACCGAGCAGGAAGAGCGCCGGGATCTGGAAGCGCAGCGACCGCAGCATCGCGGCCCCGGCCGCCTAGGCGTTGACCGCCGCGTCCCGCGCGGGAGCGACCTTGTAGCCGACCCCCCAGACGGTGACGATCGGCGATGCCTCGCCGAGCTTGCGGCGCAGCTGGCGCACGTGCACGTCGACCGTGCGCGTGTCGCCCGCGAACGTGTAGCCCCAGACGCGCTCGAGCAGCTGGTCGCGCGTCAGCACCAACCCCTTGTGGTCGAGCAGCTCCCAGAGCAGGTCGAACTCCTTCGGCGCGAGCTGGATCTCCTCGCCGGAGACGCGCGCCTCGCGGCGGCCGGCGTCGATCTCGAGCTCCCCGTGCTTGATCTGCTTCGACTCCGACTCGCGCCGGTCCGGCACGGCGCGCCGCAGGATCGACTTGACGCGCGCGACGAGCTCGCGCGGATTGAACGGCTTCGTCAGGTAGTCGTCGGCGCCGACCTCGAGGCCGATGATCTTGTCGACGTCCTCGTCACGGGCGGTCAGCATCAGGATCGGCACGTCCGAGCTCTGGCGGATCCGGCGGCAGACCTCGATCCCGTCCACGTCCGGCAGCATCAGGTCGAGCACGATCAGGTCGGGGCGCTCGGATTCGGCCTGCGCCAGCGCCTCCGTCCCGGTCTCGGCGGTGCGCACGGCGTAGCCGGCGTTCTTCAGGTAGAGCGCGACGAAAGAGGCGATCGAGGACTCGTCCTCGACGACCAGAACCGTCTGCGCCTGGGCTCCCATGGCCTCAGGATGCCAGAGACATCCGTCAGCGCCCGGTCGGCGCCGTTCCGAGATGCAACGTCGTCGGGTCGTCGGGCAGCGACTCGTAGGGGGAGGCGTCGACCGACATCACGCCGTCGAGCTTGCCGCTCTCGCCCGCGCCGTCGATGGTCACGGAGCCCCGGCCGACGGCGGAGATCGAGATCCCGTTGCCGCGGACCGAGACATTGAAGCGGCCGTCGTCGACGCGGAAGCCGATGTTGCTGCCCTTGCAGACCAAAATGCTCGCGCCGATGCGGCGGGGCTTGCAGGTCAGGTGCGGGTCGTTGCCGTCCAGCGGCCGGAAGTCCTTCACCTGCACCCGCGCGTTCCGGTTGACGCGGCCGATGACGGTGCCCTTCAGCTTCGTCACCACGAGGCCGCGGCCGCGCTTGACCGCCAGCGTGCCGTCGCCGGGGGTGTCGGCAGCCAGCGCGAGCGGTACCGTGCAAGCCGCAAGGAGCATCGTGAGGATGAACAAGCGCCGCATACGTCGAGAGTATCGGTGCCCTTGGTTTGTTGGGGATAAGCGGGTTGTAAGGAATGCGTAAACGGCTACGAGGAGCGGGCTTCGCGGCGCTGGGGGTAACGACCGCCGCCGTCGTCCTGGCCGCGGCCGCGCCCGCCGAGATAGGGCCGCCGCGGCTGCTCGGGCTGCGGGTATCGAACGGCGGCACGCCCTTCGCCGGCGACACGCCCTGGCTCGCCACCGTGAGCCCGAACGGCGACGGCTTCCGTGACCGCGCGCGGATCCGGTTCAAGCTCGACCGTGCGGGCACGGTCGAGCTGCGGGTCGTCGCGACCGACGAGGTGCGCCGGCCGGTGCAGACCGTCTGGAGGACCCGGCGCCGACTTGCCGCCGGGCCGCACGTGCTCGTCTGGCGGCCGAAGCGGACGACGCCCGACCGCACCTACCTCGTCCGGTTCGTCGTCCAGGGCAACGGCGGCAGACGGGTCTACGGCTTCGAGCCGCCGCGCCGCGGCCGCCTGACGAGCGGCGTCGTCGTGCGCGTGCAGGGCATCGAGGCCGGCTTCCTCGCGCGCAGCTACCCGGTCGGCGGCACCGCGACGGTCGCAATCACGACCGACGCCCGCCGCGTGCGGCTCCAGCTCTTCTCGTTCTCGGGACTGCCCCGGCCGACGGTGCGCGACCTGCGGACGGGCGGTGTCGCCGTGGCGCCCGCCGTGCGGCTGGACTGGCAGCGCCGTGGCAGCGCCACGCGCTACGTCAACATCAGCCATGCCGGCGTTTCCCGGAGCGGCCTCTACTTCCTCCGCGTTACGACCTCCGACGGGCGCGTCGGGTACGCGCCGTTGATCCTGAGGCCGAAGAAGCTCGGCGAGCACCGGGTCGCGGTCGTGCTCTCGACGAACACGTGGCAGGCGTACAACTTCCTCGATACGAGCGGCGACGGTTGGGGCGACAGCTGGTACGTCGGCGGCGCCAGCCCGAGCGTCGACCTGCGGCGGCCGTATCTCGACTTCGGCCTTCCCATTCGCTTCCGGGACTGGGACCTGAGCTTCATCTCCTGGCTGAACCGCACCGGCAAGGCCGTCGACGTCCTCTCGGACGACGACCTCGAGCGCGTACGCACGGGCGATGCCCTGAAGCGCGCGTACGACCTCGTCGTCTTCCCGGGTCACGAGGAGTACGTCAGCTCCCACGTCTACGACGTCGCGCGCCGCTACCGCGACCTCGGCGGCAACCTGATGTTCCTGTCGGCGAACAACTTCTTCTGGAAGGCGCAGCGCGACGGGCAGCGGCTGCGACGCGTTGCGATTTGGCGCAACCGGCGCCGACCGGAAGCGTCGCTCGTCGGCGTGCAGTGGGCGGCGAGCGGCAGCGCTCAGGCGCCGTACCTCGTCCAGGCCTCGGCTCCGTCGTGGGCCTTCGCCGGCTCGGGCCTACGCAGTGGCTCGTCCTTCGGCCGCTACGGCGTCGAGATCGACGCGCAAGCACCGAGCTCCCCTGCGGGCACGCGGGTGCTCGCCGAGATCCCGAACCTGATCGGTCGCCACGATGCGGAGATGACGTACTACGAGACGGCCGCCGGCGCACGGGTCTTCGCCGCCGGCGCCGTCAACTTCCCGGCCTCGATCAACAATCCGGCCGTCTCCCGGCTCGTCGAGAACGTTTGGGCGCGGCTGACGCGTTAGCGCCGCTCGTACTCGAAGAAGCCGCGGCCGCTCTTGCGCCCGAGCAGCCCTTCGCGTTGCATCTCGAGGAGCCGCTCGGGTGGCGCCATCCGCTCCTCGCCGAGCGCGCCGTGCAGGGCCTCGGAGGCATGAACGTGGACGTCGACGCCGATCAGGTCGATCAGCGCACACGGTCCGATCGGCCAGTTCGCGCCGAAGCGCATCGCCCGGTCGACGTCCTCGGGGCTGACGCGCGCCTCGTCGAGGACGCGCACGCAGTCGTTCAGGAGCGGGATCAGGATCCGGTTGACGATGAAGCCCGGCGTGTCGTTGCACGCCACCGGCTCCTTGTCGACCCGCTCTGCGAACGCGTACGCGGCGTCGAACGCCTCGTCACTCGTGTGCGCAGTGCGGACGACCTCGACGAGCGGCAGCACCGGCGCCGGGTTGAAGAAGTGCATCCCGACGACTCGTTCTGGCGCGGACGTCCGTGCGGCGATCTCGCTCACCGACAGGGCCGAGGTGTTCGTGGCGAGGATCGCGGGCGGAGGAAGCGAGCGGTCCAGCTCGGCGAAGAGCTCTTGCTTGATCGTGAGGTCCTCGAACGCGGCCTCGATCACGAGCTGGCACGACGCCAGGTCGCCCAGGTCGGTCGTGAGCTCGAGTCGCCCGAGTGCTGCGTCCTTTTCGTCCTGCGTCAGCCGCTCCTTCTCGACGCCGCGTCTCAGGTAGTGATCGATCCGCTCCCGCGCATGCTCGCCGAGCTCCACCTCGACCTCGCGGCCGACGACTTCGAGCCCCGCCTGCAGGCAAACCTGCGCGATGCCCGCGCCCATGGTGCCGAGGCCGACTACACCGACGCGCGAGATCTCCACGGCGCGCGATCCTATGCGCGCTCGAGGTTCACGCGCGCTCGTGACCCTTCTCCCCCGGCCTTGGCCCTAGCCCCCGTTTTCGACAGTAGCGGCGAAATCGCCACGGGTGTGTGACGCGTTCGTGCCGAGAGTGTGACTTCCGAGCTGCGGCGCTAGACGCGCTCGATCACGGCGGCGATCGCCTGACCGAAGCCGACGCACATCGTCGCCACCCCGTACCGCTCGTCCCGGCGATCGAGTTCGTTCAGCAGCGTCGCCGTCAGCCGCGCGCCGGTGGCGCCGAGCGGATGGCCCAGCGAGATGCCGCCGCCGTTGGGGTTCACGTCGGTCGCGCGCTCGTCGAGGCCGGCGTCGCGCATGAACTGCAGCGCGACCGACGCGAACGCCTCGTTCACCTCGACGACGGCGATGGCGTCCCACTCGAGCCCGGCGCGCTCGAGAGCCCGCGCGCACGCCTCCGGGTTCCCGTGCAGCATCAGCCGCGGATCGACGCCGACCAAGCCGAACGAGACGTAGCGGGCCCGCGGCTCCAGCCCAAGCCGTGTGCAGGCGGTCTCGCTCGCGATGAGCACCGCCGCCGCCCCGTCGCAGATCTGGCTCGAGTTGCCGGCGGTCACCTTCCCTTCGGGCACGAACGCCGACGCCAGCGCCGCCAGCGCCTCGGGCGACGTGTCGGCGCGCGGCGTCTCGTCGACGCCGAACAGCACGCCTGCGTCCGGATTCGAGAGCTCGACAGGCACGACCTCGCGGTCGAACCGCCCCTCCTCGATCGCCGCGAGAGCGCGGCGGTGCGACTCGTACGCGTAGGCGTCGAGCTCCTCACGCGAGAGCCCCCATTGCTCCGCGATCAGCTCCGCGGAGATCCCCTGCGGCACGATCTGCCAGCGGTCGAGCAGCTTGTTGGAGAGATCGCCGCCGCCCGACCCCATCGGCACGCGCGACATCGACTCGACGCCCGCCGCGACGACGACGTCGAGCTGCCCGGACGAGACTGCCGAAGCGGCATTGAAGGCGGCCTGCAGCGACGAGCCGCACTGGCGGTCGATCGTCGAGCCGGCGACCGACTCCGGCCAGCCCGCGACGAGAGCGGCCATGCGGGCGACGTTCCAGCCCTGCTCGCCGACCTGCGAGACGCACCCGAGCTGCACGTCCTCGACCTCCGCCGGATCGAGGTCGTTCCGCTCGACGAGCCGGTTCAGCACCTGCCCCGCGAGCTCGTCGGCGCGCAGTGCTGCGAGCGTGCCGTTCCGCTTGCCGATCGGCGAGCGGACGGCGTCGACGATGAAGGCTTCGGACATGTAGCCAAAGCGTAGAGAGGTCAGATACCCCCACGCCCTCCAGCAGGGGCGCGTGACCGAGGGTGAGACCGGAGCCCGCGCCGGCAATCCTGCACGGTCTGCGCGACCAGGCCCTCGCCGTCTCCTAGACTGGCGGCATGGCCACAACGGCGACCGAGCGGAAGCTCTACGTCGGCGGCGAGTGGGTCGAGACGGCCGCCTGGATCGAGGTCAAGTCCCCGTACTCGGGCGAGGTCGTCGGGCGCGTAGCCAGAGGCGGCGCCGACGAGACGCGCACGGCCATCGACGCGGCCGAGCAGGCATTGCGGGAGCCGCTACCGGCCCACAAACGCGCTGAGATCCTGGTGAAGGTGGCCGTCGGCATCGGCCGCCGGCACGAAGAGATCGCGCGGCAGATCTCGGACGAAGCCGGCAAGCCGCTCAAGGCGGCGCGCGTCGAGGCCTCTCGCGCGATGTCGACGTACACCTTCGCCGCGGTCGAGGCCCGGAAGCTTGCGGGCGAGATGGTGCCGATGGACGCGGCCCAGGCCGGCGAGGGCAAGCTCGCGTTCACGCTGCGCCGCCCGATCGGGATCGTCGGCGCGATCTCGCCGTTCAACTTCCCGCTCAACCTCGTCGCGCACAAGCTCGCGCCGGCGCTCGCGGCCGGCTGCCCGGTCGTGCTCAAACCGGCGACGCAGACGCCGCTCTCGGCGCTGCTGCTCGCCGAGCTCGAGGACGAGGCGGGGCTCCCGCCCGGCTGGCTGAGCGTCGTCGTCGGCCCGTCGAGCGAGATCGGTGACGTGCTCGTGGCGAATGACCGCGTCAAGGCGATCACCTTCACCGGCTCGGGGCCCGTCGGCTGGAGCCTGAAGGAGCGGGCAGCGAAGAAGAAGGTCAGCCTCGAGCTCGGCAACGCGACCCCCGTGATCGTCACCGCCGACGCCGACGTCGAGGCCGCCGCTACGGCGATGGCCGCCAATGCCTTCGCGTTCGCAGGCCAGAGCTGCATCTCCGTCCAGCGCGTCTACGTCGAGCGGCCGGCTTACGACCGCTTCGTCGAGGTCTTCCTGCCGCGCGTGCGGGCGCTGAAGGTCGGCGACCCGGCCGACGAGGAGACGGACGTCGGCCCCGTCATCGACGACGACGCGCGCGAGCGGATTCTCGACTGGATCGGGGAAGCCCGGGACGGCGGCGCCGAGATCCTCGCGGGCGGCGAGGAGCACGACGGACTGATCGGCCCGACCGTGATCGCCAACGCGCCGCCGGAGTTGAAGGTGAGCTGCGAGGAGGTGTTCGGCCCGGTCGTGACGGTGAACGCCTTCGACTCGCTCGACGAGGCGATCGAGCTCGCCAACTCGACGCGCTACGGCCTCCAGGCGGGGATCTTCACGAGCCGCCTCGACATCGCGATGCGGGCCGGGCAGGAGCTCGAGTTCGGCGGCGTGATCGTGAACGAGGCGCCCACCTTCCGCTCCGACCAGATGCCGTACGGCGGCGTCAAGGACTCCGGCAACACCCGTGAAGGGCCTGCCTACGCCGTGCGCGAGCTGACCGAGGAGCGGCTCGTCGTGCTCGACCTCTAGTTTGCGACGACGCGGCCCGGGCATGAGCGACGCATGATCGGTCTTGCCATAGCGCTCATCGTGATCGGGCTCATCTTCGGGTTCGTGATCCCGTGGGTCGGGATCGTCGTCGGCATAGTCGGGGTCCTCCTGTTCATCGCGTTCGTCGTCGGCTTCGGCCGCCGCGCCGCGGACGAGCACCGCTTCTAGGAACGGCCGCCACCGGTGCTAGACTCGCGCCGCTCGTGGCCCGTTTTTCCCTGCTAAATCGCATCCGCAGACGGCCCGACGCCCCCGCCGCGACGAGCCCGCAGCCGATGCGACGGCGCGCTCCCTCCCCGGGTGCGCTCCGGCGCGAGCGGCGCGCGATCGTGAAGGCTCGGGAAGAGCGCGTCCGCCACCTCGGCGGCTTGACGCTCGAGATGTACCGCCGCTCGAGCTTCCGCGACCAGTTGCTGATCGAGCAGTGCCGCGAGATCGTGGCCCTGGAGGAGCGCCTGAGCGAGCTCGACTCGATGCTCGCGGCCGTCGCGACCGCGAAGCGCGCGCCCACGACGTGCGAGTGCGGCGCGCCAGTTCCGTGGGGCTCCCACTTCTGCGCCAACTGCGGCCGCGCCGTCGGTGCGGAGCCGGTCGTCGCGTGTGAAGGCTGCGGCCACCCGCTTCCTGCCGATGCCGGCTTCTGCGCGCACTGCGGCCGGGCGGTCGAGACGAGCGTGGAGACGAACGGCGAAGCGCAGGCGCAGGCGGAGGACGAGCGGGAGCCGGTCGCGAACAAGACGGTCCTCGAGGCCGCCGATCCCTGGGAGCGGTAGTGGCACGACGACCGGACGAGGCCCGCTGCCCGCGCTGCGCGACGCCGTCTGCGGAAGGGCAGGAGTACTGCCTCGAGTGCGGCGAGCGGCTGCCGTCCGCGTCCGGGCTCGCAAGCAGGCTCGGCGCACGCTGGCGCCGCCGCCTCGGGTGGTATCCCGGCGACTGGATCTGGCCGACGCTCCTGGCGCTGCTCGTCGCGGTCGCGGCGGGTGTGCTGTCGGCACTCTTCCTGGCGGACGACTCGAGCTCGGCGAACGGCACGCTCGTTCGGACGAACCCCGGCGTGTCGCGCGCGCGGGTGACGCAGACAGCGCCGGAACCGCAGGCGACCACGACGACCTCGACTTCCGCCGCCGGCACCACGAAGGCAGCGCCCCCTCCCCCGCCGAAGGCAACGCTCGTCCCGTGGCCTGCAGCTAAGAGCGGCTGGACGATCGTGATCGACTCGGTCCCCTCGACGAACGGCCGCACCGGTGCCGTAGCGGAGGCGAAGCAGGCGCTTCGGCTCGGGATGAAGGAGGTGGGCGTGCTCGACTCCTCCCGCTTCTCCAGCCTTCACCCCGGCTACTTCGTCGTCTTCTCGGGAATCTACGACAGCGAGCCGGCGGCCCAGAGCCACATCATCGAGGCACACCGGCGGGGCTATCGCAACCCCTATCCGCGCCGCATCACCCCCTGACGTTTACCGCGAAGTCAACGGGGAAGCGGACTTTGTAACAGGGCCGTGGTTCGTTAGACTCGACGCCGCGACCCAGCGCCACATCGAGGATTAACCCTCCATTAACAAAGCTTTGCGGGAGATTAATAGGAACCGGAGATACTGACTATGGACGAGCGGACGCTTCAGATTCAGGCCTGCATGTATCAGTACTCACGCGCGATCTACCGGTCGATCAAAGACCTGGTCGATCCGTATGTCACCCCGGAGACGCGCGCCCAGTACCGACGCGAGGTACTCGAGGCCTGCGAGCAGACGATGGAGCGGCTCGCGAAGGACCCGCTCTACTTCGCCAAGCCCGACCGCGCGCTCTTCCAGGACATCCGCCGCTACTTCCCGATCACGTGCCAGGCACAGGTCGCGTGGGCGGTGCGCGAGGGGGTCGCCGCCGCGGTCTCCTTCATCGAGAGCCAGATCGAGGCCGGCGCGTTCGACGGCGGCGTCGCACGCTGCCGCGCCACCACGCGGAAGGGCAAGCCGTGCCAGCGCACGCCGCTGCCCGACCGCGACTACTGCCCCTCGCACCAGCACCTCGAACGCTCGAAGGTCGCGGCGTAGCCCGCACACCCGCTAGGCGATAGTCTCGCTCCGGGTGTCGCACGACACGGACAAGCTGATCCGTCAGCTCTCGCTCGTCGCCTTTCTGATGGCGGAGCGGCGGGCCGTGACCGCGCGCGACATCAAGGGCCAGGTCGAGGGGTACCAGGAGATGTCGGACGAGGCGTTCGCGCGACGGTTCTACTCCGATCGCGCCGAGCTGATCGCGCTCGGCGTGCCGCTCCACTCGCAGCGCGACGAGTACACGGGTGAGGAGCTCTACAACATGCGCTCCGAGCGCTACTTCCTGCCGCCGCTCGAGCTGACGGACGACGAGCTCGCGGCCCTGCAGACGTGCCTCTACCTGCTGGAGGGCAAGTTCGCATACGCAGAGCCGCTGCGGCTGGCGCTGCAGAACCTGGCGCTCGGCCGACCGGGTTTCGCCGAGGCGCCGACCGACACCGCGATGCGCGTCGAGGTGCTCGACCCGGAGTACTCGGTCGAGATGCAGGGGCGGCTCGGCAAGCTCGAGGCGGCGATCTCCAAGCAGCGCACGGTCAAGTTCCCGTACTGGTCCATTTCGCGCGACGAGGAGCGCGAGCGGACGATCAACCCGTACGCGCTCTTCCAGGACGCAGGCGCCTGGTACGTGGTCGGACAGGACCTGGAGGCCGAGGACGAGCGAACGTTCCGTGTGTCTCGCATTCGCGGCGAGATCCGCTTTGCGACACGCCGCGAGCGCGACTTCCGGCTCCCGGCCGAGTTCGACGTCGACCGCTATCGCGGCCGGCCGCCGTGGCAGATCGGCGAGCCGGTCGGGGCGGCGCGGATCGAGGTCGGCGGCGACACTGCTTGGTGGGTCGAGCGCACCTTCGGCACGAAGGTCGACGGTGGCGTCTTTGCGACCGACTACTCGAGCTTGCCGCTGCTCGCCTCGTGGGTGCTGCGCCAGGACGGCCGCGCGATCCCGCAGGCGCCGGAGGATCTCCGCCGCGAGGTGGCGCGGGCGCTGAAGCTCGTGCGGGAGCGGCATGAGGCGGCACCGGAACAGCTCGCGGCGGAGCTCGACGGCCGTGTGGAAGAAGAGGCCGTCGAGCGAGGCGCCGCCCCGGTCCACCCCGAGCGGTTCGCCGTCCTGCAGGCGCTCCTCGCCTACCTGCTCGCGCGCTGCGGCGAGGAGTCGCAGGCCGAGTTCCCGGCGCAGGAGCTGGTCGAGCGCTTCCACATCCCGTTCGAGGCGCTCGAGGAGCACCTCTCGCTGCTGAACCTCGTCAACTTCGGCGGCGGCTGCTATGCCGTGTACGCCGAGCTCGACGGGGACACGATTCGCGTCGATAAGGAGCTCTTCGGCGACACCTTCCGCGCGCCGCCGCGCCTGACGCCGCTCGAGGCACGGGCGATCCGGCTCGCGCTCGAGTTCGTCGGGCCGATGATCGCCGCGGACGCGGGCTCGGCGCTCGACCGCGTGCGCGCAAAGCTCGAGGAGACGTTCGGCGAGTTCGAGCTCGCGCAGACGCCCGAGCCGCAGGTGCAACGCGCCGAGGAGGATCTCGTCGGCACGCTGAGCCGCGGCCTCCGCGAGCGACGGCTCGTGGAGGTCGACTACCTGAAGGAGGGCGAGGAGGAGGTCTCGACGCACGTGGTCGAGCCGTACTCGCTCGAGCGCCGGCTGCCGCACTGGTACGTCCACACCTGGGATCGCACCCGCGACGGCGAGCGTTCGTTCCGGCTCGACCGGATGCGCAGCGCCCGGATCCAGCGCGGGCACTTCGCGCCGCGCGAGGGCTTCGACCCGCACGAGTTCCGCGACGCCCGCCCGGCCCGCATCTGGTACTCGCCCGAGATCGCGCGCTGGGAGCTGGAGAAGGGTGCCCATCGCCTCGCGGACGGCTCGGCGGTCGCAGAGCGGCCCGTCGGCAGCCCGGAGTGGCTCGTCGGCGAGATCCTCTCCTACCGCGGAGAGGCGGTCGTGCTCGAGCCGCCGGAGCTGCGCCGGGAGATCGCGGACCGCGCGCGCGCCGTTCAGCGCGAGCTCGGGCTTTCCCGCGTCCGCGTCGCCTAGCTCGGCGCGCCTTCGAGCGGGAGCTCGAGCGTGAACGTGGCGCCCTGGTCGGGCGCGGAGTCGACCTCCAGCGCGCCGCCGTGGGCCTCTGCGATCGAGCGGGCGATGAAGAGGCCGAGGCCGGTCCCGGGGCGCGTCGCGCCGGTTCCCGTCACGCGGCCGAACTTCTCGAAGATCAGCTTCTGATCCTCGCTGGCGATTCCGGGGCCGCGGTCGCGTACGTCGACGCGCACGAGCCCGTCCTCCTGATAGGCACGCAGCTCGACCTCGCCGCCGACCGGCGAGTACTTGATCGCGTTGTCGATCAGGTTCGTCAGCACCTGGCGCAAGCGCTCGGCGTCGCCGCGCACCTCCGGCAGCAGATCGTGGACGTCGGCATTCAGCCGCACCTCGTCCTGTCCGAGCTGCGCTGTTGCCACCGCGTCGCGGATCAGCCGCCCGAGGTCGACCTCGCCGAAGCGGAAGCTGAACGTTCCGGCCTCGATCCGGGACGTGTCGAGCACGTCGCTGATCAGCTCGGCGAGGCGGTTCGTCTCACCGGCGATCAGGTGCAGGAACGACTCGCGCTGGTCGGGCGAGAGCTCGCGCCAGCGCTGCTGCAGCGTCCGAGCCGAGCCGATCACCGCCGCCATCGGCGTGCGCAGCTCGTGGGAGACGAGCGAGACGAAGTCGGCTCGCAGCGCCGAGAGCCGGCGCAGCTCGTCGACCGTCGTGCGCTCCGTCTCATACGCGCGGATGTTCTGGACGGCGCTCGCCACTAGCCGGCCGAGCAGGCTGGCGAGCTCGATCTCCTCCGCCGTGAACGAGTCCGCCTCGCGCCTGACGAGCGAGAGCATCCCGATCGCGCGCGCGCCCTGGAGCAGCGGTGTCGCGAGCCGGCAGCGGAGCCCGAGCGTGAGGAACTCCTCCTCCTCGGGGTAGGCGGCCGGCCTCATGTCGCGGCGGTAGACGGTCCGGTTCGTGCGCAGGAGCTCCTCGAGCAGCGTGCCGTGGATCGGGCGACCCGACCCCGGCGGCAGGACCTCCTCTGCGCCGGCACCGGCGACCGCCATCACCTGCGCCACGCCGTTCTCGCTCAGGACGATCGCGATCCGATCGAACGGCATCAGCCCGCGCACCTCGCGGATGAAGGCATCGAACGCCTGGTCGAGCTCGAGCGACGAGTTGAGCGCGCGGGCACAGCGGTTCGCCGCCTCGAGCACGTCCGCGCGCCTGCCGAGCTGATCGCGCAGCCGCTCGGCTTCGCCGGCCCGCGACTCCGCCACCTCCGTCTGCCGCTCGAGGCGCAGGAGGAGCCAGCCCACGATCAAGCCCATCAGGAACTCGATCCCGATCTGGAGCGTGACGTAGTCGAAGCGGTACGACGCGGCGTTGAAGTGACTCTCTCGGAACCACTCGAACGCAGCGATCACCGGGACGCTGGCGGCGGTCACGACGACCGCACCCGGAATCCCGAAGCGAACCGCGGCCTCGATCAGCGGTAGGAACAGGAGCTGGCGGATCGGGCCGCTGCGTTCGAAGCTGTAGATCATCACGAACGCAGCGGCGACGGCGAAGTCGAAGGCGAGCGCCGTCACGGCGAGAGTCAGCTGCCCGCGGGCGCTCCACGTCCGGCGGGACAGCACCAGCAGGATCGCTGCTCCCGCTGCGAAGAGAGCCGTGGTCAGCCAGGCCCACGTGCGATAACCGGTCGGGTATCCGCCACCACCGATCGCAACCTGTCCGACGGCGAAGACGACCCCGGCGCTTCGAATCCAGGCGATCCAGCGCTCGAGCTCGCGCAGCCGCTGCAGCTCGAGTTTCACGGTCGCTCTCCGAGCCGCTCGAGCGCCCACTCGGCGTGCTCGCGCAGAAGCGGGTCGTCACCCGCCGCGTAGCGCTCGACGAGCGCGGCATCGCCTCCGGCGTTGCCGAGCGTGACGAGCGCGTTTCGGCGGAGGTAACGCGGATCGTTGCGCGGGACGAAGAGGCGCTCGTAGCGCTCCGACAGCTCCTCATCGGCGGCCTGGAGCCAGTCGACGAGCGAGACGTGCGGCTCTGCGCCGGCCGGCGGTACCTCGCCGCCGCGGCGCTTCTCGACGCCGCGGTTCCACGGGCAGACGTCCTGGCAGATGTCGCACCCGTAGACGCGGTCGCCGAGCGCCTCTCGGTACTCCACGGGAAACGGCTCCGCCGCTTGCGTCCAGTACGAGAGGCAGCGCGTTGCGTCCAGCACCCCTGGCTCGTCGAGCGCATTCGTCGGACAGGCGTCGATGCAGAGCGTGCAGGAGCCGCATCCGGCGTCGAGCGGCGGACTCGGCTCGAGCTCGGCCGTCGTCAGCAGCGTCCCGAGCACGACCCACGACCCGAAGCGGCGCGTGATCAGCAGCGTGTTCTTGCCGTAGAAGCCGACACCCGAGCGAGCCGCCGCCTCACGGTCGACGTGCTGGTTCGCGTCGACCAGCACGCGGTACTCGCCCCCGAGCCGGCTGCCGAGCTCGTCGAGGCGCTCGCGCACGACGGAGTACGCGTCCCACCACGTGTAGCGCGGCAGCCGCCCGTGGCCGGGCGGCGGCTCCTCGCCGTCATTCCAGTAGCAGAGTGCCGCCGAGACGACGGAGCGCGCGCCGTCGAGCAGCGTCTCCGGGTGGCACGAGACCTCGGGCCGCGCCATCGTGAAGCGCATGTCGGCGAAGAGGCCGCGCTCGCGGCGCTCGAGGATGTGCCGCTCGGTCTCGTCGTACGGCGCGACCGGAGCCGCCCCGACCACGTCGAGCCCGAGCTCCTCGCCCAGCAGCGCCAGGTCTTCCGCCCGCATGTGGGAGATTGTGCCCGGATGAAGGCAATTCGGATCCACGAGGACGGCGGACCCGAGGTTCTGCGCTACGAGGACGCGCCCGAGCCGGAGCCCGGGCCGGGCGAGGTGCTCGTCCGCGTGCGTGCCGCTTCGCTCAACCGTCTCGACCTCTGGATCCGGAAAGGCCGTCCGTCGGTGCCCAAACCGCGGATCCTCGGCGCCGACGGCGCCGGTACGCGAGAGGACACCGGCGAACGGGTGGTGATCAACCCGGGGATCGAGCACGGCGAGCAGATCACGGTCGTCGGCGAGCATCTGGACGGGACGCACGCGGAGCTCGTCGCCGTCCCGGAGACGAACGTCTACCCGCTCCCGGACGAGCTCTCCTACGAGCGGGCGGCCGCGTTTCCGCTCGTCTTCGAGACCGCCTACCGCCTGCTCGTCACGAAGGCGCAGCTGCGGGAGGGCGAATGGGTGCTGCTCTGGGGAATCGGCAGCGGGGTCGCGACGGCCGGTCTCGCGATTGCGAAGGCGGTGGGGGCGCGCGCTCTCGTCACCTCCTCGAACGACGAGAAGCTCGAGCGGGCGAGGGACTTAGGCGCGGACGCGACCGTCAACCACGTCAGCGGCGACGTGCGTGCGGCGGTCAAGGAGGCGACGGGCGGCGTCGGCGTCGAGGTCGTGCTCGAGCACGTCGGCGAGGCGACCTGGCAGACCTCGCTCCAGGCCGCGCGGACAGGCGGCCGCGTCGCCGTCTGCGGCGCCACGACCGGGCCGAACCCGCCCGCAGCGCTGCACCGGATCTGGTGGAAGCAGCTGACGATCTTCGGCTCGACGATGGGCACGCGCGACGACTTCGAGGCGGCCTACGAGCTCGTCAAGAGCGGCCGTGCCGAGCCGGTCGTCGACTCCGTCCTCCCGCTCGCCGAGGCGCGTGCCGCCCACGAGCGGATGGAAGCCGCGGAGCAATTCGGCAAGATCGTCCTCACGATCCCGTAACGGCCTAGGGCACCTCCAGCGACTCTGCGAGGTCGAGCGCTTCGACCGCATCGCCCCCGCTCCTGCGAGCGGCTGCCACGGCTTCACGTCGTAGGAGCTCCAGTGGATCCTCGTCCGCGGACCTCGAGGGACGATCATCCTGCGGCACGATCCCGGTTTGGCCGAGCGGCTCCGGCCGCTGGACTCCGTGGCGTACGACGCGCCGGGACTCGAGCCGCTCCTCGAAGCAGCGGCGCAGGTGGTCACCGGCGAGCTTCGGGAGCACTCGCGGCGCCGGCGGCGGCTTGAGCATGACGACGATCTCCGTCGCGCGCGCGCCATGACACCGCTCGTACGCGTCCCTTTCGTCGTAGACCGGCTGCGGCGGGCTGCGCCGCAGCCACCCGAACAGCCGGGCGAAGAACCCCATGGCCGTGGTCCTACCACGTTCGCCTCCTTCGACCAAGACACTCACCGCAGCTCGAGCAGGACCTCCTCGACGACCACGCCGAGTCGTTCGTCGTGCTCCGCGCGCTCGTCGACCGCCACGAACCCGCATTTCTCGAGGACGCGGATCGAGGCGCGGTTGCTGCGCGCGACCCACGCGTGCAGCGGCCGCGTCGTCAACTCATCGGCCACCAGCTCGGCAACGGCGGCGGTC
>Ga0126311_10000260_pt1 | contig 25725 bp, 29 predicted proteins | sample Plot61_FD_92539 | JGI IMG/M metagenome (GOLD analysis project Ga0126311, IMG submission 92539) | Serpentine soil microbial communities from UC McLaughlin Reserve, CA, USA - Plot61 | ecosystem: Environmental > Terrestrial > Soil > Grasslands | place: USA: UC McLaughlin Reserve, Lake County... | reverse complement strand
CTTCATTAGATTCAAAACCGTCAGCTAATTTAATCAAGAGCCATTGCTTTCCTTCTTTTTCTCTATCTAAACGCGTCCTAACTAAGGTAAACTTTCCCTTTAGTTTATGACCAAATAAAGTAAAAGTGATCTTTCCTTTTTTAAATTGATCTGATATTTCCTCTTCTGATGTGTATGTTCCTGTATCCCAAACAATTACAGTACCTGCACCGTAACTTCCCTGAGGAATTACACCCTCAAAGAGCAAATAATCTAATGGATGGTCTTCTGTCAGAACTGCAAGCCTTTTTATTTGTGGATTAAGTGAGATTCCTTTTGGTATGGCCCAAGATTTTAATACTCTTTCTTTTGTATCTTCTAGTCTAAAGTCATAATGCAATCTGCTAGCATCATGCTTTTGTACTACAAATTTGCTACTTTTATTGACTATTAGCTTTTTTTTGTTTCCTGGAGGTTCAGGTGTTTTACCAAAGTCTCTTTTTTTATTATATTCATCTAACATTTTATGTCACTAATTTATAATATATAGAAGAAAAAATAGAAGGAACATTAATGATATAATTAGTCAACAATATCATACTAAAAGGTAACGAATTTCTCATAGGAATGTGTAGAATGTTTTCCTATATTTTTCTTCATTCTTCTTTTACCTATTGACTATATTAGATCAATTTCTATGGTCCATTCTCAAATGCTTAGTTTTAACATTTGTAGTATTAAAGTTTCTTCAACATTTTTCTCTCATTGGGAAGATCTGGCAAATCCCATATAATAAATTAATATTTTCCTTCACCATACTTCATGGATACTCCAAGTGTCTTGTTCATTGGATGTTTACATCTACAACCATGGGTGCTTAGGCCATGAAGTGAAAACTTGTGGCGACATCTATAGTAATTACATATTGGTTCAGTCTCTTGACCAAATACATCAATTATTAAATGTGGTTGTTTTGACTGTATTTCTTTATCTGTTGATTTGTTTGTTCTAGATGGGGTTGACGATGATGCAGAACAGGATAATAAAGAAAACTCAATAAACCCATCCTCAAGTTCCAGCATTTCTACGTAATAGTCCTCCATTGATATCTATAAATTAAAAACGTCCTTTTTGATCCTAATTCTGATTTTGCTTCGGCTGCTATTATTTTTACTATGGCGAAAAGCATTAACTTTCTACCTTCACTAATTTCTTTTTTGTCTACGGGACTTGCTTTTTATACTAATGCTAGCTTTAAGAGCCTCAAGTAAGTTTGTAGTATCTTCAGCTTTTTCTTCTTCTTCGCTAATAGTAACGTTCTGTCCTTTAGATTTTGCATCTATTAGTTTCTCTAGTTCTTTAGAGTAAGTATCTGAATATTTACCTATATCAAATTGTTCACTGGTTAAGTTATCGACCAATGTCTTACCTAAAGATAACTCCTTATCCTCTATCTTAGGGTGCTGGCTGCTAGAAATACCTTCAACTTCATCCATAGGTTTTATCTCATCTAAATATTTTAGCTGATGCATTATTAAGCCTCTTTGATATGATCTTAAAGCAACCAAATGTTCTTTATCTCTTAATACTACCTTACCTATAGCTACTTTATTAGTCTCATTGAGAATCTTGACAAATAGAGAATACGCTTTGCTATTTGAAGGGGATGTGTTTTTCTTCTTCTTTGTTGTTCCAGCGTCAGGACCGATATAATAGTTCTTCTCGATAAATAGAGGATCGAAGTCTTCTGAATCTATAAATTCAGTAATCTCTATCGTATGTGTAGTTTTTAATTTGATATTCTCTAAATCTTCTTTTTCTAGCACCACATAATTATTTTTTGTAATTTCGTAGCCTTTCTTTATTTCAGACCAAGGAACTTCTCTTTCTTCTATGGGACACCATTTTTTATACTTAATTTTGTGACCTTTTTCGTCTAACTGATTAAAAGATGAAAATTCATCTTTTTGTGTAGCTACAAAAACCTGAACAGGTATGTTGACTAGTCCAAAAGATATACTTCCTTTCCATATAGTTCGAGCAGCCATACTTATTGTATACTATACAACCTTTAAACAACTATGGAAAAATACTATAGACATCTTTAGTATATGAATATTTAGAATAATAATCGAGAAATTTTATCTAGATAATATACAAAAGATAAAAGGAAACTTTCACATTCTTCATTATTTCTTAACCAGAATATTATTTCGATATTTACTTTTCTACTTGATTTCATTCGTGGGAAGAACATCTTAACAATATAAAATGATATTCTGGAAAAGATAAGGTAGAATATTTACCTATTTTAATAAATTAGAAATTGTTGCGATAGCGAATAAAGAAATAACTTCAAGCAATGAGAGGAAACATAGATTATACTTCAATATTTATAATTTAGACTAACAAGTTTAGCATATTAAACTACTTTCTTAACAGAAAATCCAGAATTAGAACTTAAAGATGTTAAGTATAGTACATATGGATTTATACATAATCTTAATAGAGAAACTAGTTATAGTGCATTAGTGATTTATATTAGGAAATAAAAAATATTATTATCATTTATTTTTTTAAATGGTTTATAAATTTATAATATAATATATTATATAATTGATAATTGTAGAATTAGCTGTAATGATTATCATTTTAAGATAATATTTCAAATAGTAAAAATATATAGTAATTTTAATATCAAAGGTTGAAAAATGAATGTATATTTAATAATTGTATTTTTAAAAAGTATTAATTTATTCTTATTTATTAAAGCAATTGTTCCAAAACTTTTAATAATGAATTAGAGTATATTTTATTCAAATTGATAATTATTATTAAAATAGTAGATGAAATATCATGCTTACTGGACACATAAAATATATTTATATTCTAGTATTTCCATAAATATAAAAAGGAAAGGAAAGAAAATGGGAATAATAATAAGCAAAAATGATGAATTTACTACATTATTACAAAATAAACTTAAGGAAAGATATAAGCAAAGAAGAAGATTAGATAATAAAGTACATGTATCCGATATTATTCCCTCTTCCTGTATAAGAAAACAGTATTACGCCCGTAAATTACCTGAATTAGACGTTATATCAAATGAAACTGTCCAGCATTTTGTAAGAGGAGAGGCAAGTGAATTAGTTATTACTACTCTTGCAGATTTGGGAGTATCACAATCAGAATTAGAAATGGATGGATTGACTGGACGACCTGACATAATGAATAATGATATTATTGTTGAATTAAAAGATACGATGAATACACAAAGATTGAATGTTACTGATGATAAATTTAAATCCTATCTCAGGCAATTACTATACTATCTTGTAATAACAGGAATAGAAAAAGGTATTATTTCAATAAAATATAATATTAAAGAGTTAAAATGGATTAAAAGTGATTCTCATGGAGATTATTTCTTTAGACCTTTTGATTCAAAATCTCCTGAAATAGAGAGTTGGGAAATATTTCTACCCGCTAATGATATCACCAGAGGAATCTTAAAAAATGAAATGATTAGAAGAAAGAATCTTTTTCTGAAAGCCCTAGAAAATGAAGAGGTTACTATATTACCTAGACTTCCAGAAAAAATCAGAAATAGAAAATGTCCTTGGTGTAAATTTTATGAACTGTGTATGGATAGTAAGAATGATGAAACAAAAGAAGCTAAAGAAATGGCAAATGAAATAGATATCTTAGATATACCAGGTATTATAAATTTAAAAATTAATAATACCTCTACTTCAACTACTACTTGATTGAAAATTATATTATTTATTAATCGGTAATATTACCAAACTATGATATTTAATAACAATTAACTTTATTGTATGCCTATTCAAGCTTCATATGAATCTGAATTTTAGGTATAACTATTGGTGAGTAGCTTTTAATATTTAATACCGAACATTATTATTTTCATATTTTTATATCTTTCTTTTTTGATGAGGAATAGATTTTCATATATTGTGAGATTAAATTTATAGATAAGATAAAGAGGAATCAGTTATAGAAGATATTATAGCTGCTTCAAACGTTTTGAGTTCAATTAATAATAATTCAAATAATATCATTTCGCTTGGTAAATTATTAACAATATCAATATAGACCGGTCAAAATCATCCTTTTTTATTAATTGTATTAAATTATAGAAATTTCATAATATTACATTTAAAATCATTATGTTATGAAACAATAATTGTAGGAATCATTACACTTTAACAATTAGTACAATTGTGTCCATGATATTTAACTTATATTATTGAAAAATGATTTCCTTCCATTTTCAATCATTTATATGTACTTTTTGTATTAGGCTTTCTAATTGAAGCACGAATTATTGCAAATAAATTTGAATAAACTATGAAGCAAGAAAAATAGAAAAACAATTCTAATTTGAAATAGGACCAAATAGTTTATTATGAATTTTGTTTTTTTATGTAATTGCCATTATGAATAATAATATTATTATTTGACCTTTATAAAAAATATTATTATGAAAAAGAAATTATAATCGTTTACTTATTTATGAAATTAGATAAGGAAAAAACAAGATAAAATAAGAAAATATAACTAATATAATTAGACAAGATAGCTAATATTTTTTTCTTCTAGTACTTATAAGTAGTATTTTATTACTATATAAATTTACAGGACAAGGTTAATTATAGGGATTAACGTAATAATAACATGGGATATTTTTTAATTTCCTCATTAAAACAGATTAATTGTACCCTTAGTGGACATGATGTATCTGTAGAAGATGAAGAAAATTTATTCAAATGTCAAGAAGGATATCTTAATACAAAATGTGTAAAATGTCATTCTGCTTTAATATTACGTATAGATCCTACTGATTCAGAAGAATACACCTATATGATATTGGAAAAAAACTAATTATTATTTCTGTTCCATCTTTTCTTAAAGTCATCTCAAATAATTAGAGTAAAAAACAATTTGCTAATTTACTGCAAGTACAAACAGATAAAATTTATGAAAATTGTTTGCAAATATTAAATTGACCTATACAGTGTAATAATTGAGTTCTGTTAATATACTTTGGAATGAAGTTAACAGCTAAACCAATACTTAAACTCTTTAAAAATATATTACAAAATTAATTCTATTTAATAATGTGTAAAATCAAAGAGAAATATAAAATGTTTACTTGTAAATTTATGATGTATAATTTATTCTGCTTAGAGGTAATTTATCTCAAATACAGATCTAATGATTAATATAATAACTTATTATATTATTGTATTTCTTTAGTTTAAAATCAATATTATAAACGGTTATCTTATGTATTTTCTGGTTCAACTATCTGCTCTGTTATTATTTCCTCACTTATTTGACGTGTTTCACTTACTGGTTTTCGCTTTATTACTATTTCTTCTTTAACATAAGGTTTTTTTGTTACTTCTATTTCTTCTCTCTTTAATGGTATTTTTATCTCAGTTTTTGATTCTATCGGAGGTATATCTTCTTTTATTGTATTAGTATTAGCACTGTCTGTTAAATTGTTAACTGGTCTTCTTTCTATATTTATTTCTTCATGCATTAGTTGAACCTGTTCTGTTTTAGTTTCCTTTGTTGGTTCTTTAGTAATAGTTACTTCATCTGTTACTTCTTTTTTTGTAACAACTAGTTCTTGTGACATAAGAGGGATAATAATATCATTATTTTTGCTATCTATAGAAGAAGAACGAGGAGAAAGCTCATGAGTTTCATCCTCTTCTGTGATTTTTGACTGGGTAATAGAAGAATCTTCTTCTTCTTTTTCCGTTGTTATTGATGAATTTCTTTTAGAGAAACTTCTTGCTTGTTCTTCATTTATTTTGAAATAAACTTTATCGCCATCATAACGTTCTACTAGATCCTTAGGAATATCAAAAAATTCTGTATTAAGAAAACCTTTTTTTGTTAAAATGGAAACTGAGCCAACTTCTTGTACTTTACCTAAATCGTCATTATTAATTCCTACTGCTTCTTTTTTTATGATTTCATTCCAAGGTATATCTTTTGAATCAGACTCCATAATTATCTAAATTCAACATATAATATATCAATTGATATATTAGTTTATTTCAACTACTTATTTTATTAGATTTCCTAAATCATATTGTTATAATATGAATTTATAAAATATATATCAATTTTATCTTAAAAGTCAGAACATACTTAAGTTATATTATGTACATAATTAGTAATGGGACTACCAAATTTTAATAAAAAGAATAATTCTTCTATGTCTGAAAATGGAATAAAAAATGTTGACAATAATGAAACAAATAAAAATAATGAAAATCCTATTAGAATTTCACCAAAAAAGTCAAAAGATTCAAGAATGACAATTAAACCATCTGTAATACATCAACAAGGATCGTTTTCTACTAAAGTAGATCATTTATTTGAGTCGGTAAAAGAAAAGACATCGGACTACTTTGATAAGGTTAAGATAAAACAACATAATATTAATTCATTTGCAGCAACAGAAACTAACGTACAAGAAGCAAATAAAGTACACAATCAACAAGAATTTGTTATTCCAGTTCTAGAGGAAAAATACACAATTTCAAAAAATACAATATTAGAAGATATTAAAATAGAGAAAAAATGGATAACTCATAATGAAAAGATTCAGGTACCCGTATCCTATGAAAAATTATTTGTTAATGATAAAGAGCTTGATGCCTATTCAAAGGAAAATATTTTTACTCAGATCAAAGACAAAATATTAGATTTTGTATATGTTGAAGGTAGTACCAATGAAAACAGGATTGAAAATGAGGCAAATAAAGAAGTAGACCAACACGAACAGGAAAAGTTACCTGACAAATATCATCATACAAAAAGTGAAAAAGAAATAAATAAAGTAAGTGGTGAAAAAGTGTCTTTATTGAATGATGAAAAGACTAATTTTACCAATGCCAAAAATAATAATACAATACAAAATGAGAATACACAAAAAGTAATTCCTTTGTATGCTGAAGAAATAATAATAACTAAAAGAAAGATAAAAGTTGGAGAAATAATAGTAACTAAAAGAAAGATAACTGAAGTTAAGAAAATTGATTTAGATATAGTCAAAGAAAAAGTAACGGTTGATTATGCTAATGGTAGAAGAGAAAATATTACATAGTAATAAAGGCCATTACTATAACTAAAGTAATCTATATTTATTTTGTGATAAAAATATCATAAAACGAAAATAAGTAAATATTTACTAATAAAGCATATTTAACTTTAGATAATACTTTATTAAATGTTATTGATAATATAGTGTTAAGATGAAATATGAAAATAAAGATGAGATAAAAAAGGAAAATAATAATGATAAGAAAAATGATATTGGAGAAACACTCAAACAAGTACCAGAGAAGATTAAGAAAGAATCAAAAAAAGAAGCTACTATAATAGGAGATTCCGATCGTGAATAAAGTAAAGGAAAATTTAATGATCTGTAATTTTCTCTATATTCTATATTATTATAGATATAGTTGTTGATGCAATTTTAAAGTATTATAATGATAGAATTGTTGTGGCTATTTCACTATCATAGAAAATCTTATAGAATATTTGCTCAAAGATTAGGAGCCTAACAGAACTGCAAGACAGGTATATCTATAGCATTAAAGGTACTTTCTTCAAAACAATCAAAAAAATCATCGGGATTTTAACCGTATTGCGTTCAAGAAAGATCTAATAAAAAGGAACAAGAGTTTTTAGATAATATAATCAGAATAAAAACCGGTTGTTCTGGTATCTTTTATCATTTGCTTTTAAAATTAGTTATTCTAAATTTAATAAATCTTTTATTTTTTATTAGTTCAAATTGGTAATGTAATTTTAAATAGGATGTATATGGATACTGATGTTTTAGAAATTTTCAATACACTATTACTGTCTATAACAGTTTCTAGCGCCTTTCTCATTGGTGCAATTCTTTCCATTTTTATTCATTATCCAGAAAGAATTAGAGCAGATTTAGCTGCATTTTCCGCTGGAATTTTTTTTGCAACAATAGCTTTTTCATTAATTGATGAAGCAATAAGAGAAGGCTCTTTTATTACTATGGTAATTGGGTTTGTAGTTGGTGCGGTTGTTTTCAGTGTGATCAACAGGATACTTCAGACAAGGTATAAATCTAAAACCAAAAACAAGAATACTAGTTCATCTAAAACGGTTATCATAGGAACATTTCTAGATAGCTTTCCAGAAACCATATTTATTGGAGTCATCATAGCTTTAAATCTTCAGGGATTAATGTCTGCAGTTTTGGCCCTATTTCTAGGTAATTTAACAGCAACTATGGAAGGAGCAAAACGAATGGTTGATGACTCAAAACATAACTTGAAAATTTTTAACCAATGGTTATATGTTTTTGTTATAGTAACTCTTGGTGGTCCATTAGGGTGGTATTTGGAGAAACCATTAGATCCTGAACAGTTATCTATGATTATAAGTTTCGCTGCTGGTGCACTTATGGCTTTTATTACGGAAGAACTTATACCTCAAGCATATAAACGGGTAGAATTACATATTGGGTTATCCTCCTCTTTTGGATTTATTATAGCATTAGCTTTATTTCATTATATGTAATAAACATACTTTAACATTTTAATTAATAAATCATTTAGTATAGTGATTTACATAGTACAAGCAAATTTATAAATAATAAATCTAGAAATATTCTTTAACATAATTGATTCCATGCAAATATATACAAATTAGTTACCATTTAATTAATTAGATAATATTATTTTTTATAATATTATTCAATAATAAAAAGAAGTTAAAAATTTAAAATCAATTTAGGGGCTTCAAATTTTATTTTGGTATTTAACTTAATCATATCTCACTATGATTTATATTATTTTTCATCAGAATAACTTATGGTTTACATTTAGTTCTTTCAACTCAATAACAGTAAATTCTAAATATTTCCTAGAATAATACTAATTATCATACTATAAAGTAATATTTTCTTCTTTGTCCTTAGGTATTCTTTTTTCAAGATTTTCCATCAATCTTTTAATTTCTTTTAACTCTTCTAATATTTCATTCTGAGTTATAGAATGTGAAAATTCCAGTTGTATGTGTTTGTATGCTTCTTCAGATTTCTTTACAATAATAGCAACAAATATGTTGATAACAATAAGTGTGCCTATTATAATAAAACTTACAAAGAAAATTCCATTTAATGGATTAACATCTGTTACTGATGCCATTATCTCAACCCATCCTTCTAAAGTTAGAATCTTGAATAATGTTATTAGGGAACTTGGGTAATGTTCCCCAATGTTCTGAATCTATGGTATTGAATAGATGATACCCCCGCAATACCATAAACAAAAAAGAGGAGAGACAGACGTAAAAAAATTATTAATCATACTTGGTAAGGATTTGATTATTGTTATAACCATTACTGACATCTCTCTCGATCTATTTGTTAGACGTGTAACTCGTAATAGCCTGATCAATCTAGCAACTGTAGTAAAACCGGCTGTAAGAGGTAGCACTGAAAGAACAATTATAATGAAATCTAAAATATTCCATCCATTCTTAAAATAATTGTATGAATGTGGATAAAGGGCAATCATTTTTAATATTGCTTCAATAATAAAACTAGATAAGAGAAATACATTAATGTACTCAAATAAGAAAATATAATTTTTAAATTCTGGAAAAGTTTAAAATGCCAATACTATGGCTTGTAGTAGTATAACAACCGTTATGATATGATTGAATATTTAATGATTAACTAAGTTGTTTATTATAAGAATCTTATTTTTCATTTTTAATAATCTCAATCCCCTTTTGTTTTATAATTATTCGATAGCATAGTTTTGCTATTGAATGATAAATGAATATAATAATTAAGTAAAATAGAACTACCATTTATAAACTTTAGAAATTAATTATATAATAGACATAATACATAATAGAAATTCTCTATCATACATATAGTCTAAGAGAAAGATAACTCTTAGAATTACAAGATATAACTGATTTATAATATAGATGAATGAGATAAAAAAGTTAATTATGTTGGAGGGATAAAAATAGCCCTTCTGATAAAATTATTAATGAAAGACTTATTACCACTTCACACAAGTCAATTTGAATAATCTGTTCTTGATCCTTCTGGATAAAAAGAATAATATAATTCATCAAATCTTATTTTTACTAATTCCATAGCATTTCGAAAATTATATACTTCATCAATTAGAAACTGTTTATTAGTGGAAACAGAGTCAAAGGTAATTTCTTTATATAGAAATATTTTCGGAAACGGAGTTTCTATATTTACATGTAAGGGAAAAATTAACTTTCTTAAATCCATAAAGATTTGTTCACGATCTCTTTTTTTCATAGATTGTATTGATTTTGCATCTTCTTCAGTAAGTGAAATATTTGTACTAATTACAAATACATCCTTTAATAAGTTAGTAAAAGTGATACGAAAAGGATAACGATATCCTATTCCTGTAGATACAATTAATTCAAATTGTATTTTTGATTCAGGATTTTTATTTATCTCCTTTTTTTCTATTATAAAATTAATATTAGATAACCACTGAATTATATTGTTAAAAGCAACTTCTTTTACATCGATTTCGTTATTCATTTTTAACTATAAAATTGATGAATATACTTGTTTTTATTGTTGATCACTTACTAAATGAAAAAAATAAATATATGGTTTAATGAACAACAACATTATTAATAGATAATTATAAAAGATATTAAATTTAATAAACTATCTGGTTCCTATTGTATAATTCATAATGAATATTCTGTGTTCCTCTTCAATTTTGGATTATTAGTATTTATTTAAATATAATAAAAATGAAAATTATCAAATAAGAAAAAATAATTTTTTATTAATCCAAATTTAAAATATTGGTCATTGTGAAAAGACTATAGGAGTTGTTTGATTGGTATTGGTATCGTTAGATGGAGGTATAGGTTGTACTGGATCTTGTGATGGATCTACTTGAGCGTTAGTGAAATTAAATGCTTCTATCGGTGTGATCATAGATAAAGTAGTAGTAAAGACTAGGGCTATTAATATTGAAGAATAAATTAAATTTCTATTCATTATACATATTGATACAATATAGTATAAATAAAATTTTTTGTAAATATATATTTGAAGTTGATAATATATTTTTTACTTACGTAAAGTCTCTGTAGTAGCAGATTTAATAAAAAAATATTATTCAAAGTTAAATATCTATTTTACTTAATAATATTTGTATATGGGCTCAGTAATTGATCCTTATGAAAGAAAAGATGATAATAATTTCAATAAAGCGTTAGTTTGTGCAATTCTAGATTGCCAGAGCAAACCAACTAATCAGTGTCCTATTTGTTCGAACTATTTTTGCTATGAACATATAAAATTACATATTCATCCAAGCGAATTCCCACCTATACAAAATGAAAAAGAAGATATCTACAAAATGAAGTAATAAGCTTATTTTTTATTAGCATAAAAAGATATAATTTCATTGCCATAGCCCTCTAAGGAAGTATTTTCATAACAATAGAGGAGTCTATGACAGTATGTGAAACTTTCTTTTCTTCTTTTGGATTAAACAACCGGCTAATAATGGACGAGGACTGTAACCTGTTAAGCATATTATATAATACTTGGAGAACAATGTTAATTATTTATTTTATTCTTGCCATGCTTGAGTAATAGGAGATTCATTCTTTTTTATTTTTATTATTCATTATTTCCAAAGTTATACTGCTCTAATATTAAATTCAAATTACTTAATTATAATTTATATAATAAAAAATATCCTTCTCTTCATTATAGAAATATGGATCTTGTAATTATCAAATGTATAATTATGAATTCTTTATCATTTAATACTAAATACTAATCAAATTTTAAAAATCATCGTGAATAGGTATTGGTTTTTATTATTTTGGACAATTCAGAGCATTGGATATATTTAATATCTAGAAAAGGAGATACGTTCCTATAAAAGAAATTTATTGAACAAGATAATCAATAAGATAGATAATATTCATACCGTTTATATAATTACCTTTATTTGTTTTAAGAGATTTGTTCAATTTAATCAGCAAATATTCTTATCCCATTAGCGTCTAATAATAAGTCAAGAAATGAAATACTGATTGCTATCTGTGATTAGGTTTATATGACCTATTTGTGGAATCGTTATTAGCCCAACATTATCAGAAGAAATATTCTGAGCAGATAATGGATAAATATCATATCCAATTATTAATAATAAAATTCCTAATGAAATAACAATTAGAGATATAATAAATAAAATATTACCTTTATCCCAAGTATTAATATTATTATGTTTTTTAGTTAATGACATATACATCTCATTATAAAAATTAAATATTTAAAACATGGTAAACCAAGTTAATTAATAATATTTTTAATTATAGTTATTCTTTAAATGCCTAGTTGTGACAAATAATCAAAATCTATCCCATGTTCCCATGTTGAATAGTTATTGTACTATAATCTTAATATTCTCTCAGTGTAGAGTTTCTTTTTCTTACATCGCGGACAGTAATTAAATTTATCTACATCTTTTAAAATAGTAGCAAACCAATAACAAAAGTCACATAATACAAATTGACAATTATTTTTATTATAATATTCGTTATTTATAATAGTAATAGTTTTAATTTTAAACATATTATATTTACATCCATAAACTTAACATATAAGTTTGGCTTAACTTTGTTAAGTATCAAAAATTTAAGATATTAAAATCTTTTTTTAGTCAAAATATTATAAAAAACTAAATATAATCTCTGACAGCCTGAATTATAAGATGATATAACTAGCCAAGAGAGATTTTTATGTAATCAGAACCTCTTTTATAATGTAATATATGTTTTTCCGAGTGGCAGTGGTCAGAACAATAATACTCATTACATTTAGAACAAGAAATTGGATAATTTTGAATCTTTTGTCCACAAATGAAACAACAATAAGTCATGTCCATGCTTACTGTGAGTAGTTAAAATATATAAATATTGAGTAACTATGTTATCTCATGTAGGAATTAATTGACTATATTTACATTAGATATTATATAGATACAAAATAAAAGATCTATACTTTTGGATAAAAGTACATTGAGGTATAATTATTATTTTTTATAGCAATAAAATATCAAAGACTTTAGATATAGATTATATAAAATTAGGTTGAGAAGATCACTATATAATAATTTGCTACTCAATTACTTTAAATCATCAATCAAATAAAATAACTGCTATTTAAAATATATTGATAAAGGAAATGAATTATATTATATAGAGTTTTATAACAATATCATGTTTGAATATGTACAGAAATTAAAATAATATATTCTATTCTATCATTAGAATTTATTTGAGAGATTCTCTCTTAAAGATATTATCTTTATTAGTATATTTCTCTTCTATCTCATCTTCTGAAATCTTGAAATGAACAGTATCACCGTCAAAGTTTTCTACTAAATCTTTTGGAATATAAAAGAATTCTTTATTGGCTATTCCTCTTTCTACTACAATAAAATTATTCTCTAATCCTTGTATTTCACCTAATTCTTTATCATTATTTGATTTTGCCTCTTTTTTTATGACCTTGTTTCAATCAAATGATTGTTTCATGTTCTAACAGAGAGACTATAATATTTAAGACTTAGTTACCTAAGTTAATGGTTTAATTATATGTTACTACTATGATTTTTACCAACAAAAAGATCTTCAATGTTTAATTTTATATTTTTTTCTTTCATTGTTATAAATTATGATGTATCAATCTAATCATAAGATGACTTCTACATATACAATTTTAGACTCTTTGATTTGGGGGTTTTATTGCCAGTATTCCTCTACTTATAGGATCAATAGTAGCATTATTTGTTAACTTGCCAAAGAATATAATTTCCTCAATAATGGCATTTGGTAGTGGAGTGTTAATTGCTGCTTTAGCTTTTTCATTAATAGAAGAGTCGTTTAATTTATCATAATCTATTCCACCTGTTATAGCAGGTTTTATAAGTGGTGGGTTATCATATACAATAGCAAACTATTTTTTAAATAAAAAGACTTTAGGGAATATTAGAATGAGAAAGAGATCTCATGGTGAAGATGCTGGTGGCAGCAAGCATGCATCAGGGTTGGCATTATTAGTTGGATCTGTTATGGATAATATTCCTGAAAATATGGCTCTTGGAATTTCTTTGGTAACAGGAGGGATTAAGACTTGTCAATTTTTATTTTCGTTTTGTTCCATTGTAGATGCTGCTGCTTTTTTAGTATTTTCAAGGTATGCTACAGTCATTGCCAAATTGCCATAACCCAAGGAATTCAAAGTTTCAGAAGGAACCATTACTATTGTATTACCTTGAATTTTTATAGATTCAAACAACATATTTGATTGTCTTAATGCATATGCAACAGGATTGTTTTTATATACTTTTGATGCTTCATCGAATTTATCTGCTACAAGAACTTCTGAGTCACTATAAATAATTCTAGCATTTTTTTCTCGTTCTGCTTGGGCCTGTTTTGACATAGCCGCTTCTAATTCTTGTGGTATAATTACTTGACGAATTTCAACACCTGCAACTTCTATTCCCCAATTACTTGCTTCATTAGATATAATTGATTTAATGTGTTGGTTAATTTCTTCTCTTTTAGATAATATATCCTGAAATAAAGATGATCCAATATTATTCCTTAATGTTGTCTGTGAAACTTGTTGAATCATTTCATTAAAATTTTCTACATTTAAAATAGCATCCTTTGCCCTATCGTCAATTATCTTATAGCGCAAAATAGCATCAATTGTTACTGGTACGTTATCTTTTGTCAACATTCTTTCTGCTTTAAATTCTCTTACTCTTTCTCTTATATCAATTACCAAGACATTATCGATAAAAGGAATCCTATAGTTAATTCCTGGTCCTATTCGTTTATGATATTTGCCAAATCTTAAGATAATAGATCTTTCATATTGCTTTATTATGTAAATGAAGGAAAAAATAGCTAGGATTACTCCAATTACTGATAAATAAATCACAAAATTATTATTCATTGTATAAAGTGTAGTTCCTAATCCAATAATTAATATCAAGATTCCAAAAATAAGGAAATTTCCCGAGGCTTTTTTGCTTACAATTGTATCATTTGGGTTAAACATAGATTTTGCATTGGACATAAGTCTTCTACGTGATTCAATGATTTAGGACTTACTACTACTTTTTTTAATTTAAGTTAGTATTGATATACAATTTATAATTACGAATAAGTATTCTACTTATTTAATTGATTATTTAAGGATAAGTTAAGAAAAATATTAATGTGATAATAGAAATTATTATAAAAATTCTGATATCAAGTCTAAGCTAAACATGGTATGCTTAACAATTTGTTTTTATTTTTATTTTAGTAGTATATAAATTGGAAAGACTTTATAAGTTATAAGAATATAAATTTTTGATTTATATACTTTTTATTCCCTTTTTATATTGGATCTATGAATTAGGGATTAACGAAAAACTAAAGAGAGTAAGACACAAATTAATCACTACAATTATTATTTTTAGTTTAAACATTAATTTTGAATTATATACATGTAACTTCTCTTTATCTGCTTTATTATGAGAGAGAAGATGTTGAATCTCAAATACCAATATTATCAAAATAATAAATATTATTAAATTAACAGTAATAATAGAAAAATTGCCAACATTTGATAATATTATACCTATAATCGAAAATGAAGTTATAATTATTGTAATAAACAAACCAAGAACAGAAAATCCATATCCAAAATAAGTAGTTATTATCTCTTTTTTAGATACGTTATCAAATTTGTTTGAATCTATATCTATAAAAAAATCCTTAATAGGTTCAACATCAGTTTTATAAGATTTTGATAGTACATCCCAGAAGTAATTAAAAATATATTTTTTATTTAGTAGATCAGGAAAAAATAGTATTACAATTGCTATAAAAAGTGAAGTTACTTCTGACATATTAATTACATTCTATAATTACAATTTTCATTATAAGACAGTTGAGTCTATTTGGTAGTATTACATTTAAGATAATAAGTAGATATATTTTGAGGAATATATATACCAAATTCTTTTTTTCTATGTTAAGCAAACTAGAATGATATGTCTCATGATCATCATTTAAAATTGCTATTTTAGATACTCCAAAGTAATAAATCTTATTCTGAAAGATCCAATTTTGATACGATGTACTATTACAAGTAATAGTTTCTAGCATGAGGCTACTTCCATTATTAATAATTTCAAATTTATGTGTAGTCTTATCTATAATGTCAAACATATTCATAGCGAAATTGAAGTCCACAAAAATATTCTGTCTTCCTTTTACATTTATTCTTATTCATTTCATTCTTAAATTAAACGATACTGTTATAACATAAATGAATGAGTAGTTTAATCTTCCAGAGCTAAAAATTTTTTAATAGAAATTAATTTTTCTTTTAAGTACAAATTTTAAAGTGATTGCCAATATATATTAAATATATGATAATAAAAGATAATTAATACTAATCATATTTCTCAAAATATTGATCAATAAATAATGTAAATATTATAACTTCCTTATACAAAATAAAATGTTACAATTAATTAGCCAAAGGTATATAATACAACAGGACTAAAACTAAATACTAATCAAATGTTTTTTAATTGTTTTTCACATACTATCCTATATCTTGTTGAATACTCATTGCAGAAATTTCAATGGCAAGTAGATTAGATAGACTCAGTAGTACTATTAAACAAAATGGAGTTATTGCAAACTAATCAATAATTAAAATATTTATAACTGTTAATTATGGATTTTTAAATTTTATATAGCATATAAAGGTAAAGTGAAACCGAATTCCGCACCATTCTTTCCATCTTTATTGTTATCCTGTCCCCATATCCTTCCTCCATGAGCATCTATGATATTTTTTGAAATGTACAACCCTAAACCTGTTCCTTTATCAGATTTTGTTGCAAATTTCTCAAATAGTCGTGGCAATACCTCAGGGTCTATTCCTTTTCCTGTATCTTTTACTTTGATAGACACAAATTCTTTTTCTTCATTATTTGCATTATTATTAATTGTCTCGACGAATTTTTCTGTATTGATTGTAATTATTCCATCTTTAGTAAATTTTAAAGCATTGTTTAACAAATTAGAAAGTACTTGCTGTATTCTATTTTTATCCGCATAAACAAATAATGGCTGTGCAGATAATTTCGGATATATTAGTTGAATATTGGTTTTTTTATCATTATTTTCTTTGTTTGATTTTATTACATTCTCTTCTTTTTTCATCTTTGCTGTTAGATCTTCAATTAAATTTACTATTATTTCTCTTAAATCAAATTTGCTTTTTTCAAGTTTTAAAGTACCACTTTCAATCCTTGATACATCTAAGATATCTTCTGTTAATCTATACAATTTTTCAGCATTCCTTTTTACAGGTTCTAAATATTTTTCTGTATTTTCAGGAAAAGCATCAATCATTTCACAATATCCTATAATAGACTGAGTAGGAGTTCTTAATTCATGGGCTGCGACATTTATGAATTCTTTTTGCATTCTATCGTGTTTATTTAATATTTCATTGGTTATTGTAAGTTCTTGATTTACATTTGCTAATATTTGCAATGATTCTTTCAATTCTTCTGTGGTACTTTGTAATTCATCATTTGTGATTCTAATACTTTCATATAATTCTGTTTGAGTCCAAAGAGTATCAAAAATGGAAATATAGGAAAAAACAGTAGTTGGAGTATTAGAATATATTGATGATCCAATTGCATCTAGAAAATTATTTTTGGAATCATCTTTTAATTCAATAAGCAATAAATCTTTTTTATCTATGATTATACATGCAGTATTAATTTTGGATAATGATTCTACTCTTCTAAATTCAATATTTTCCTTTTGTTTGTTTGGTTTTTTTATTCTATTGTAAATATTTGTTATACTTTCCTCTAATTTATTGTTAGTAGGTGTTAATATTTTCACTAATAATTCGTTACTGTTTTCTTCTTCATTATAAGTATTATTATTAATATTAATATTTAACAATTTTTTTTCTAAAATATTAAATATTCCTATTTTCCTATATCTGAAGAAAGCATTTATTGATGGAAGGATAAGTAAGATTTCTTTAGTTGCTTTTTGTATATGGTGGATCAAAAGTTCTTGAGTTTTATAAGGATTTTCAATTAATTCTGTAAATCCGTCTCCTGCATTTAGATTTGATCTCATATCCTTTATTTTTATTCTAGCATCCAAGCCCTCATTCCATAAGTCTTCAAATATCGATTTATAATATTTTATAAGCGATATATCTTGAATAGAAAGTACATAAGAAGTATCTATTTTATTAGATGTACGCATAGAAAGGTTGAATTTTGTATCTGATACTTCGAAATTGATGGGTATAGGATTACTGGTATGTCTTATGCAAACACCTTCAATGTCAAGAAATTTTGCTACCAATTCCATATTTTGGCGAGTTATTTTCAATATACATCTTAAACCAATAATGTTGTCTTTTTTATTTAAAGAAGATTTTGGATTGCTCTTTTGTTTCACCTTTTTTAATAATAATGTTTTTTTTATATTCTCTTTAAATAATTCAAAATAATTTTCGTAAATTATTCTCAATATGTCATCTTGAAAATACCAATCCCGTTCAATGGTATCCTTCAAACTACTTATAATAAAATTATGGAATTGTGTACGAGTTTCAACAATTCTTGTTTTTATTGGATCTTTTTCTTCTTCTTCTTCTATTTGTCGAATTCTTTCTTCTCCAGAAACAGCATTATTCCATAAACTTTCAAATGTGTCAAGTTGTTGTTTAACTATTTCTTCCATACAGCTATACAATAGTTGAGAAGAACTAGAAAACGGTAATGGGTCTATGTCACTGAAAAATTCCTTATCAGTTACTAGTAAAATACCGCTAACTTTTGGTAAATGCCTAACTTCTGCAATAGACATCAGCTGCCTACATTGGTCTATATTATATTCGGTGAATTCTGTAATACATCTAAGTTTTACACGTCGACTTTGAGGATTCATGTAGTTATTCCGTATTTCGAAATTATTTACATAACTTTGTAGAAAAAATGGATTTAAACAAGCATTTACAATACTTTTAGCATTATTTAGTATTCTATTTATTTTTTCTAAAATATCTCCTGAACCTTGAAGTATTTCTATTTTCTTATGGAAAGAATACGGCTCATTCAGGATTAAATCACTTTAGTTGCTTGTTAATTATATATATACATATACTGAGATATTCTATTTAATAATAATTATATTTCCGATACGACCTCAGTTAACTCATTATAAATATTATTATTATTAATTTTTATGTATTACCCAAATTGAATTGCTTGAATATTTTTGAATAGGTTGTCTCAATTTTTGGATTAGGCGAGTACTGCAGACTTTGTTTATTTTAACCTTCATCAAATTGATTGATGATATTAACAAGATCAATACCCCGCATAATTTTGATATTGTTTTTTGATGTCAAATATTCAAGTATATTTTTATACATTCTTCCTCCTTTCATTTTTAAAACATTGTCATGCCAAAGTAAGGTTATAATTTTGATATTATCAAACTCATTGTTGGATATTACAGTAGAAATAGTTTCTTGAAAAATATCTAGGATATTTTCTTCTGTTGCTCCTAAATAGGAAAACAGATATGTGTCCATTATAGTTATAGGGAATTCTATTATACCATCAATTTTTCTATAATTCATATCATCAATACTAATATAATTCTTGTATTTTTTCATGGTTGAATCATAAATAAATCCAATTTGATTGAGCTTTGATAGTAATTTGTTATCAAAATTAAGATAATGAACTCTATTTCCAAATATTGGTTTTTTAGTAAGGATTTCTAAGTTAGTTTTCTCTTTTTTAAGCAAGTCTAAATTCCTGATGGAATTACCATCCGTATGTAAACCTATTTCCCAATTTCCATTCATAAGAGATGTAATTTCTTCTTCATAATCTAAATAATTTCCATTTTCATAATATGTTCTGAAAAAAAATGTGGATCTAATACCAAATTTCTCTTCCAAATCCATTATTTCTTCAAAATTATAATATAAATTTTCTTGATTAACTCGCTCAAATACAGAATTTTCAAATCTATCTTTCCTAGCAAATATATGTTCTTTTTCTGGTCCTTGTTTTCTCCAATCAACATCATGAGATAAAAAAATATATAATATCATATCAGCTATTTTAAGGAAACTATAATGATTTTAACTTATCACTTGTTATATTTAATTTAATGGTAGACTTATTGGTATAAACTCCCTTTTCCTCTGTATCACTTAATATAATTGCCCCTGCTCCAATCACAGTCTCTCGAGCAATTTTTATACCATTTCTTATAGTGGCATTCATTCCTATAAAACAAAATGAATTGATAGTCACATTTCCTGCTATTGCAGAATGTGAAACAATAAAACAATGATCTTTTATTGTTGTATGATGACTTATTACATTACCTGTCCAGATTATTATATTGTTTCCTAAGGTCACAAAAGGTTGAATTACATTATTTTCAAAGATAAAACAATTTTCTCCCATACGAAATTCTTCACTAATTGAAGTAGTAGGATGTACATAACTTATCAATTTATACCCCTTTGTTTTTGCTTCATCAAATATCTTTGCTCTTTTCTTATTCATATTAGTATATCCTATTGCTATAAACATCTCAAATTTAGTACATGGATAAATAGCTTGAACTGTTTCAAATGGAACTACAGGCAAGTTACAAAATACTTGGTTATCTTTTAAAGCCCATTCATTAACTGTAAAAGCTACAACTTCAAATTCTGTAGATTGCTTTAGATATATATATATAATTTCGGCAAAGTTACCGGTTCCAAAAATTATAACCTTTCTCAATAAAATTTTTAAATATAACAAGTATATGGATTTTTGTTTTTAATATATATAAGCATCTACTATAATTGTAATTCTTATAAGGAAGATTATGAATAAATTATGTAGTTAGCTATCTTAGCTTCGAGATTAATTTATTTTACAAATAATTTATAGGAAATTGCACACTCAGTTGATATTTATTATAATCACAAATACCTTTTGAATTATTTTTCTCTTATCTAAATTTTATTATTTCTTATATAAAACTTTATAAAATCTTGCAACAATTATCTAGTTTGAAAATTTATTTAATTACTAGATATCCTACTCAAAATACTTTGTTCGTCGTAACTAATTTATTTACTTATTTTTACTATAGAAATTATAACTATGATATATTAATAATAATAACAAAGAAGAATATGTGCTTCTTTATTATAATTTTATATATTAGTTATTCCTCAATTTCCTAGTATATTACCTACTTTATCTTTTATTTTATCTAAAGTACCTCCTGAGTTTTGTTCAGAATTTTCTCCTGTTGTTGCTTGATCATTTCCTCCGTTGCCAAGTACCCCACCTACTTTGTCTTTTATTTTATCTAAAGTACCTCCTGAGCCTGATTGTTCATTTGCACCTGTTGAGTTATCACTACTAGTATCCATATTTTCATTTGTCATTGACATGTCATTATTACTTGTATCTGATGTCATTGGATTAGAAGCATCATCATTCTGAGCAAATGTATCAATTAGAGGACTACTTACTAGTATTGTACTTATTGTGGTAGCAAATGTAATTATTAATAACATTCTTGAAATCATTACAAGACTATGAACAATATATTATATAATAATATCCAGTAAAATTTTTTTATATAATATTTATTATACCGTTTATTTTAGTATTAGATATAAAGCTAACATGATATCTTATAACGACCAAAAGTATACTTTTCTTTATTGTTGTTATTTCTCTAGAATAATAATAATTTAATAATCAACTAATCTAGACATAAAAAATAAATTACTTAATTGTTTAAAGTTCTATACTATATTCTTCTTTGTTCTCAATTATTACTCAGCATTATATTTTAAATCTATATTTTCATTGTATCATCATCATTATTTTTAGTACCAATTTTTTTAAAATCACTATCAACATTACCACTACCACGACGTGGCATCTTCTATGAGTTATCTTCTACCTAGACTTCCAAGATGTGAGGTTTAGCAAAAAGTCTGGATTATAACTCCTAGTAGTAGTTTTCATATATTGTTTTGGTATTAAAAATTACATTTAAAATTATAAATTTAGGATTAGAAGATCGGGAATATGACGAGATTAATGATAATAATACTTATACAATAGATACTTTCAATAATTATAACAATTACTTATTATTTTTAATGTTAATAATGAATAAATAAGCTAGTATAATAACAACTTCATCTCGTATAAAATAGGGATAATAATATAATGCCAATGCTGATGTTAAAATGTAAAACCTGTGGTGAAGTTTTCCCAGGAATCTATATTGTTGAAGAATTCACTAATGATGATGAATTTAAATCATCAATTACTAAAAATAACATGATACATAGTTGTTCGAGAGGACACCAAAATGAATATAGTATAGAAGATTATATGGATTGGTCGAAGATTGAAATTATCTAAAGTAATATTAGTAACGTACCCTGATGATTTTGTCATAAATGAGGGCAAACAGCTTATACTGTCTATTCCAGAATATGAAATTGCCAAAGTTTTTACACAAAAATATCTTAATCATTCGAAATATGGAATGGGTTCAGGCAAAGCAGAAGAAATAGAAAAATTTGTAAAAGAAACTAATGAAATCGAAGAAATAATTGTTGATGAACATTTGACCTCAAAACAGATCTATAATCTTGAGAAATTGATAGGAATATCTGTTAAAGACCGTGAACGATTAATTTTAGATATCTTTTATACAAGAGCTACTACAGTTGAAGCAAAATTACAGATCCAATTAGCTGAGATTGAATATGAGATGCCGCGGGTACGTGAAAATGCAAAATTGTTAAGCAAGAGTAATGAAAGAGCAGGAAAAGGAGGTATGGGAGAATATATAGTAGATGTACAGTTTCGTGATCTCAAACGACAAATGTCATTTATTAAAGAAAAGATAAATGATGCTAAAATAAAACGCAATATCTATCAGCGCCAAAGACAGAAAACAGGAATACCTGTTGTTTCTTTAGTAGGCTATACTAGTTCAGGAAAAACAACCTTATTTAATCTTCTTACAAATGAAGATAAAGAGACATCATCAAATTTATTTACTACTCTTTCGACTACTACAAGATCATTTAAAGTTCCTCATAATAACAAAAATAAGGGAGAAGATGAAGGAATATTAATTGTAGATACAGTAGGTTTTATCAGTCGACTCCCAACTTACATGATTGATGCATTTAAATCGACTTTAGAAGAATCGCTTGGTGCTGATCTGATACTACTTTTAATAGATTCATCAGAGAAAATCGAAGATATGAGAATAAAATATTTGAATTGTATGGACATTTTAGAAGAATTAAATGTTAATAAATCCAAATTATTTACAGTATTAACTAAAGTCGATAAAATCGATACAAGAATGATTAATGAAATTGTAGAGAAATTAGAAATAAATGGTGATGTAATAGCTATATCATCCAATACTGGATATGGCATTCATAAGCTTAAGACATTATTGATGAGAAAGCAATTTTTAGAAAATAAATATAATGAGAATACAAATGTTAAGATATAGTATTTAAAATGTTACTGAAAATTAGTAATAATCCTTTACTAATGTAAAATATCTCTATTTTCATATAGATGAGAAAAATTACTCTATCCATTAAATATATTTAATAACTGTCATCTTAAATTGATGCTATTTTCGAAATGTCTTATATTATAATTCTTTTATCCAATTCCAATAGTCATTTAGCCCAACCAACCAAATATACCATCAAAAAATTTTTCTAATAGTCAATAATGGTCATACTGAAATAGAAAATATCCCTTTCATTGAATAAATTACTTTACTACGAATCTTTCATTAATGGGAATAGTATTAAATCTATTGTAATGTAATGGAATCAGTTAATATTGATGCTATACAATATCTTTGTAAAGTAGATATCAATCTAGAAAAAATTATCAAAATAGTTGGCAAATATTCTATAAACATGCGAAACGATCCTTTTCAATCTCTTGTAGAATCAATTATTTATCAACAACTAGCAGGAAAAGCTGCAAACGCAATTTATAATAGGTTTATTAATTACTACAATAATAAGCAAATAACACCCACTCTAATTTTAAATTCTCCTAACGATAATTTAAAAAAAGTTGGTTTATCTAATAGAAAAATAGAGTACTTAAAGGATTTGGCATTACATGTTTATGATGGTCGAATAAATCTAAAAGAATTACCAAAGATGAATGACGAAGAAATTATCAATAAATTGGTAAATGTAAAAGGAATTGGCCGGTGGACTTCAGAAATGTTTTTAATATTTTCTCTTGGAAGACAAGATATATTACCTGTAACAGATTTAGGAGTAAGAAAAGCTATACAGAAGGTATACTCTTTATCAGAACTTCCAAAACCAAATACAATGATGGAAATAGCTAAACCGTGGAGGCCTTATAGAAGTATTGCCACATGGTATCTGTGGAAATCTTTATCTAATTTTAATACTATTGGTTAAGAACTTAATTAGTTTCTTATTTTTTTTTATTTGACGAAAAAGTTATCATGATATTGTTAATAAAACTATACTGTATTATACCTATGTCTAATGATTAATAACATTAAATATTGTTATTATATTTTTGATTATATTGATAATTCCTTAGATACAATAGAAAATGAAAAAAATGGAGAGATACTACTTATCTATTTACATAATTTCAATAATTATTGTTGTTTACAAATAATATTTGTATATGGACGTGTATTTAGTATATTTAAATATGATTTTATTTAGGAAGTATAGCATCTTTTTTAACAATTTTTGTTTTGTTTCTATATATTACGATAGATAATAGTATGATAAATTAAGTCTAATTTGAGGAATTACTAACAGAACAAAATGTCAGATATTTGTGTATCTTTTTTACTTTCTAATAGTGCATCTATCTTTCTTTCTAAGGTGAAAATATTTTTTAATAGTTTTTCATGATTTCGTTCAAATAATTGTATCATATTCAAAATTTTTTCATGTTTTTCTTCTAATTCTTCTATATGTGTTAGTAGGCCATCTTGTTTTTCTGAAATTTTCTTTTGTCTATTATATATCCACCAACTGATTATAGCACCAATAATTGCTCCTCCTATAATACCTAAATACATACTAGAAATATTGGACATATCACTACCTACACAATCTGATTCTGTTAGACACCATAACATTTGGAATACTTGAAATAGCATATTAAATGAAGTTTGCTCATTATTTTTTAATTATTCTATTATGAGAAATAATGTTTTTCTCTCCTTATCTAGCTAATAGGATTCTCAATCTTTCATTAATATTTATATTCCATCAATACTGTATTAATTCCGCATACAATTGATATCCATATAACATAATTTAATGAGTATAATATATAATTGGACTATGTTGCAAGTATTCTTACTTTATTAAAAAAAGAACAAACTGGTACAAATTGTAAGTGAATATATTGATAAATAGCATCTGTAAAAACTATTCTTCTATTT
>Ga0126311_10000259_pt1 | contig 25776 bp, 24 predicted proteins | sample Plot61_FD_92539 | JGI IMG/M metagenome (GOLD analysis project Ga0126311, IMG submission 92539) | Serpentine soil microbial communities from UC McLaughlin Reserve, CA, USA - Plot61 | ecosystem: Environmental > Terrestrial > Soil > Grasslands | place: USA: UC McLaughlin Reserve, Lake County... | reverse complement strand
GGATGACGACGTCGAGGCTCATTCGAACCACGGCATGAACCTCGAGCCGTCGCTCGACAACAACCTCGGCAACAAAAGCGGACTCGAGGATGACGACGTCGAGGCCCATTCGAACCACGGCATGAACCTCGAGCCGTCGCTCGACAACAACCTCGGCAACAACATCGGACGCGAGGATGATGACGACGTCGAGGGCCACGTGAACCTGGCCTAGCACGAGCCCCTGAGTTTTTCCTCGGGCTTCCGGAACCCACCAAGCCCAAGCTAGAAGAGGGAGCCGACAGGCTCCCTCTTGGCGTTTAGCGCAGCGCAGCGCTGCTCGGCCTGCTCCGCCGCTCTTTCTTCTTCACGGCCATCGGCTCACGCGACCGGGCGGTGCGTAGACCTCGCGCTGTACGGGGCAAAGGCGGCCGCGGAGTATCTCGGCTGGCCGGTCAAGCGCGTGTACAACCGGATCGACGACCTCCCGCATTACCCGGACGGCGGCCGCCTGATGTTCCGCACGGACGAGCTCGATCGCGTTTGCCGCGCCTTCTCCGACATCACGGCGAAGGCAGGGCTCGACGGCGAGCCGCGCTTCACCTTCCATTCGTTGCGCGCCGTCTACGCAGCGCTGATGGTCGAGCGCGGGATCACCTCGACCGTACTCGCCTCGCAGATGGGCCACGCCGACTCCAGTGTCACCGAGCGCAAATACGTCCACCTCTTCAACCGCGTGCGCACGGACGAGGCGGTGCGGGATGCGATACAAGGCGCGATGGGCTGATTGGCAAGTCGTTGGCAAGTACAGACGGGAACGAGCGGGAAAACGAGCCACCCGCAGAGGGCATGAACGTGGCGTTCTCCACGAGAAGGTGCCTGCCGCTTCCCGCTGATCCCCGCTCGCCTCGGCTCCCCAAGCTGAGGGTCGCGGGTTCGATCCCCGTCGACCGCTCTGTTGGGGCGAGCGCGAGCCGCTCACGCCGTCACGCTTGGCGTCGCCGGGTGCGCTGGGCTCAAGGCGGCGGGCCGCTCAGACGACGTCTTGAGGCAGTTCGGGAGTACGGAGCGAGCCCGGCGGGCCGACCGTTCGGTGTGCCACAGTGGTGGAGATGAAGTTCGAAGCCGTGGACGAGTTCGTGGCGGAGGCCGGCTACACGCCCTTCACATCGCCAGCGGCGGGCAAGATGCTCTACGAGTTCGTGCTCAACTCGGGCGTCCGAGATCTTCTCGAGCTCGGTTTCGCCCAGGGGACCTCCACCGTCTACATGGCGGCGGCGCTTCAGGAGCGTGGTGAAGGTCTCGTCACGACGATCGATCGCGCAACGGCGCTCGAGCGGAAGCCCAACCTGCCTGAGCTCGCGCGCGCTCTGGCGCTCGAGGAGTACGTGCGGCCGATCGTTGTCGAAAACACCTACACCTGGGAGCTGATGCGCCTCATCGAGCGCCAGACGGAGCGGGGCGAGACCGTCCCCTGCTTCGACTTCTGCTTCTTCGACGGCGCGCACACGTGGGAGACCGACGGGCTTGCCTTTTTCCTGGTCGACAAACTGCTCCGTCACGACCGGTGGGTGCTCTTCGATGACCTGCACTGGACACAGGCTTCGAGTCCATTGCTCACCGAAGAGAAGGCGGGTCGTGTTCCCACAGAGGAGCTCGAGACGCCCCAGATGAAGCAAGTCTTCGACCTGCTCGTGCGACAGCACGCGGACTACGTCGATTTCCGGGTGCTGGGCAATTACGGTTGGGCGTACAAGGCCGATCCGAGCGGCGGCGGCCACAGCGACGACCTCGAGGCGCTTAGCGGCGAGACGATCTTCGACCTCGCCTTCGGCGCCGTCCGGGCGCGCAGCGAGTAACTCTCGGCCTCCGAGCGCACGCGTCGTGCTGAGGAGCCCGCTCGAGGTTCTGTCTCGGCGGGGATCTGCCGTCGAAATATGTGCAGGAGCACGCATCATGCTCGCGGCGTTGACAGCAAGCAGGCGACGCACTACGTGAAGGTTGATCGTTCGATGACTGGCAAGGGGGTTTTCGTGAGTCGTCGCAGTCGCACGTTCGTGCAACGTTTCGGCGTTGCGGCCATTGCGGCGGCCGCGTTCGTCGTCGTCGCGAGCTCCTTCGGAGCCGGAGCGGGCAAGGGTGGCCCTCTCGTGGTGCGAGTCTCCCGCGACACGACCAAAGCGGCGGGCTTCCAGCACGCGACCGCCGTCGAGCCGGCGATTGCCGCGGGTGCCCGCGGTGTCCTCGTGACCGTCTTTCAGGTTGCGAGCTCTGTTCAGCACGGAGCGGCTGCCATCGGGTGGGCGACCTCGCGCGACCGCGGGCGACACTGGAAGCGCGGCTTCTTCGTCCCGATCACGCGCAACGACGCTGCGCCGCCGAAGGCTCTGGACGTCACCGATCCAGTCGTCGCTTACGACGCCGCTCACAAGCTGTGGGTCGTGTCGTCGATCGCGGACTTCGCGAACGGCTCTCGGACGCTCCAGGTGCACCGCTCATCCGATGGTCTCCACTGGTCGGCCCCAACCGAAGTAGCGAAGGGCATCGTGGACAAGGACTGGATCACCTGCGACCGCGGCTCCCGCAGCCCCTTCCGCGGCCGCTGCTATCTCGCCTTCACGCGCGAGAACGAAGATCGGCTTGGCGTGCGCTGGTCGGCAGATGGAGGGGTCACGTGGTCGTCTGAGGCGAAGATCATGCCTACCATGGGCCATCCGACGGGTGCCTTTCCGGTCGTCCAGCCGAACGGGCGGCTGGTGGTGCTCTTCCGTGAGGGCGGGGTCGATCAGCGCGCCGACGCCGCCACCGCGATCCCACCATGGACCTTCACCGCGACCTCGTCTGCGGACGGCGGCCGGACGTTCGGGGTGATCAGAACGCTCGTAACGCGCGTGAAGCCATATTTCCCGCACTACGTCCGGGCGTTCGCGACGACCATTCCGTCCGTCGGCGTGGACGCGCGCGGGCGGCTGTACGCGGTGTGGCAGACCTGCCGCTTCCGCAACCCCTGCTCGGGGAACGATCTTGTGCTGTCCACGTCAACGAACGGCAGAAGCTGGACGAGGCCGCGCCGGTTGCCACTTGGTGCTTCCGGCGACAGGATCGTGCCCGGCCTCGCCGTCGCACCGGGACGCCGGGGCCAGCCGGTTCGGCTCGGGCTCACGTACTACACGATTCGCAACGGCGCCTGCTCTTGGGTGCGCTGCGAGCTCGCGCCCTACTTCGCGTCGTCCAAGAACGGCGGGCGGTCGTGGAGCAAGCCGCTTCGGCTCTTCGCACCAACTCGCTACACGTGGCTCGCTCAGGCCGCGGCGGGGCAGGCGTTCGTCGGTGACTACACCACGACGGCATACCTCGGCAAGGTCGCGTATGCAGCGTTCGCGGTAGCGACTCGACCCACGCGCAGCGGGCTGCACCACAGCATCGCGGTCGCGCGGATTCGCCCGCTCGACTTGCCCCGCTAGCCGCGGGCCGGCCGCGCGTCGGCAGGTAGCATCGGCGCGGATCCCGGTGTCCGAAGCCTCTCCACAGCACGCCGCACGCCTTGTCGCTGTGGGCGCGTCGCACCACCACGCGCCTCTTGCCGTGCGCGAGCGTCTCTACCTGCACGACGACGGGGCGCCCGAGCTCGCGGCCGATCTTGCTCGGGCGGGCACGGAGGTCGCGGTGCTTTCGACGTGCAACCGGACCGAGGTCTACCTTTCCGGTGGTGATCCCGACGTGGTCAGGGTCGCACTCGAGGAGCGGGCGGGTCTCCAGCTGGATGGGGTGCTCGCCCGCTGGGACGACGGTGAGGCGGTTTCGCACCTCTTCCGCGTGGCGGCGGGGCTCGACTCCCTCGTGCCTGGCGAATCGCAGATCCTCGGGCAGGTACGCGAGGCGTACAGGGCGGCGCGTGACGTGGGGGCGACCGGGCCGTTGCTGAACCGGCTCTTCGAGGACGCGCTCCGGGCGGGAAAGCGGGTTCGTACGGAGGCGAGGCTGCACGAGCTGCCGGAGTCGGTCGCAGCCTCCGCGGTCGCGCTCGGAGTCCGCGAGCTCGGCGGGATCGCAGGCCGCCGAGCGCTGCTTTTCGGCGCGGGGAAGATGAGCGAGCTGGCCGCCCGGGACCTCCGTGCGCGCGGGGCCGAGATCGTGGTCGCAAGCCGCACGCTCGAGAGCGCGCAGGACCTGGCCGGCCGCGTCGGAGGCCGGGCGGCCGCGTTCGACGCGGTCGCGGTCGAGCTGCCCGCGGCAGATCTGGTGCTCTCGGCGACCCGCTGTCCGTACCCGATCCTCCACGCCGCCGCGGTGCGCGCGCGCGAGAAGCCGCTCGTCCTGGTCGATGTGGCGGTGCCGCGCGATCTCGACCCGGCAATCGGCGAACTCGAAGGCTGCACCCTCTTCGACATCGATGCCCTCGGCGAAGGGGTCGTCGGGCGCGACGAGGACATTCGCGCGGCCGAGGCGATCGTCGCCGAAGAAGCGGTTCGGTTCGCAGATTGGCGCCGCTCCCGCGACGCAGCCGACGCGATCCGCGATCTACGGCAGCACGCTGAGGAGATCCGCTCGGAGGAGCTGGCGCGGGCGGGCGCGCGCCTCTCGGACCTCTCGCCTCGTGAGCGCGAGACGGTCGAGACGCTCACGATGCAGATCGTGAACAAGCTGCTGCATGCGCCCACCGTCCGGGCCAAGGAGGCCGGTTCCGAGCCTTTGCGCGACCTGTTCGCCTTACGCGAGGACGGCGAGTGACGCAGGCCGCGCGGGCGGCCGAGCTCTACGCCCGCGCACTGAAGTCGATTCCCGGCGGCGTCAACTCGCCGGTGCGCGCGATGAAGGCGGTCGGGCTCGAGGAGCCGCTCTTCGCGGCACGAGGCGAGGGGGCGTACCTCGAGGACGTCGAGGGTCGCCGCTACGTCGACTGGGTCCTCTCCTGGGGGCCGCTGATCTTCGGCCACGCCGACCCTGAGACGGTCGATGCGGTCGTGGCGGCAGCTCGTGACGGGACGACGTTCGGCACGGCGACCGAGCGGGAGGTCGAGCTGGCCGAGGAGATCGTCGACGCCGTTCCGTCGGTGGAGCTGGTGCGGCTCGTGTCCTCGGGCACGGAGGCCGCGATGACCACCCTCCGGCTGGCTCGCGCGGCGACCGGACGCGAGCCGTTCGTGCGCTTCCGCGGCTGCTATCACGGGCACGCCGACCCGTTCCTGTCCGAGGCCGGGTCGGGCCTGCGGACGCTCGGCATCGACGCGCGCGGCGAGGGCCGCGTCGTCGACTACAACGACCTCGCGGCGGTCGAGCGCGAGCTCGACGGCGCCGCCTGCGTCTTCGTCGAGCCCGTCGCCGGGAACATGGGCGTCGTGCCGCCGGCGAGCGGCTTCCTCGAGGGGCTGCGACGGCTGTGCGACGAGAGCGGCGCGCTGCTCGTCTTCGACGAGGTGATCACCGGCTTCCGGGTCGCACGGGGCGGCGCGCAGGAGCGATATCGCGTGCTGCCCGATCTGACCGTACTCGGGAAGATCGTCGGTGGCGGACTGCCGCTGGCGGCGTTCGGGGGAAGAGGCGAGCTGATGGAGCGCCTCGCGCCGGCGGGCGACGTCTACCAGGCGGGGACGTTGTCGGGAAACCCGCTGGCGACCGCGGCGGGACTATCGGTGCTGCGGCGCCTGACGCCCGAGGTCTACGAGGAGCTGGAGCGCACCGGGCGACGGCTGGATGAAGGCCTCGAGCCGTACGGCCGCTTCGAGCGCGTGGGCGCGATGGCGACGCTGTTCGTCGACGACTACCCTGCGCTCTTCCGTCACCTGCTCGAACGTGGGATCTACCTCGCGCCTTCGCAGAATGAGGCGATGTTCTTCTCGAATGCCCACGGCGACGACGAGCTCGACCGAACGGTCGAGGCCGTCGCGGCATTTTTCGGCTGAATTTCCTGACGTTTCCGGCTACTCGTGCTAGCTTGGGAGTCGTCCAAAGCAGCACGGTTGGGGGAACCGATTTGGGAACGAAAGACATTCGCTGGGGGGCATCGGCCCGGCTGAGGTCGCTACGGCGACTCGGCCTGCCGTTCCTGGCGTGCCTGATGCTGGTCACGGGCGGCGTGGCGCTGGCGTACGCGGGAAGTGCCGCGGCGGCGCCGGGCTCCGCGAGAGGTGGCCCGAAGCCGGACCCGCCGCCGAAGCCACCCCCGCCTCCGCCGCCTCCTCCGGTCTACACGCCGCCTCCGCCGCCTCCGCCACCACCGGCGTATACGCCGCCGCCACCACCGCCCCCGCCGCCGGCCTACACGCCGCCTCCGCCGCCTCCGCCACCACCTGCGCGCGTGCGTCCGAAGCGGCAACACGCGAAGCCGAAGCCGGTCGAGAAGAAGCAGCCGGTCGCCAGCGGCAAGCAGCGGCGGATCGCCGCGCTGCCTGTTGCCCTCGACTGGACGCCGCGGCCGCCGAAGCCTCCGACGGCGGCAGGCGTGCCGACGGCGGCAGTCACCACGGTCGACACGTCGTCGTCGAACTTCCTGCCGCTGCTGCTGGGAATCGGCCTCGCGCTCTCGCTGCTGATCCTCGCGCTCGCCGCGACCCCGGCCGGATTTCTACCGCGACACGTCGGCCTGGCCGTCTACGAACGGCGTGAGTCGATCGTCGTTGGCGCTGCTGCGACGGCCCTGAGCATCACCCTCGGCCTGCTGATCGCCCTGCTCGGATCGTGAAGCGTCGACACCTACTCGCGGCTGTAGCCGCCGCCCTCGTGTTCGGCGCCCCCGCGGCGTCGGGGATGGTGCTGGATCAGCCACCGGTTCCGACCATCGACGCCGCCCCCCCTGTCCTCAGCAGCTCGCCGGACGCCACCTTCGTCTTTTCGGACGCCGACCCGGGCGTGACGTTCTCATGCCAGCTCGACGGCGGTGGCTTCACCGCCTGCTCGTCGCCGCAGACCTTCTCCAGTCTCGCCGACGACTCGCATACGTTCGAGGTGAAGGCCGTCGATCTGGTCGCGACGGAGAGCGACGTCGCGTCCTGGATGTGGACGGTCGATGCAAAAGCTCCTCCACCGCCCACGATCGACTCGACGCCCGCGCAGCTCACGAGCTCCACGAGTGCAACCTTCGCCTTCTCCGACAAGGAGCATGGCGTGGCGTTCTTCTGTCAACTCGACGGCGGTGGCTTTGCGTCGTGTTCTTCGCCACTGACGTACTCCGGCCTCGGCGAAGGCGCTCACACCTTCGACGTCAAAGCGGCCGATCAGATGAACGAGAGCACCGTGGCCTCGTACGGCTGGACGGTCGACACTACGCCGCCCGGGCCTCCGTCGATCGACTCCGGTCCATCCGGCTTCGTCGCCTCGCACGCCTCGAGCTTCACCTTCAGCGAGGCCGGCGCCGCGGCCTTCGTCTGCTGGCTCGACGCTGACGAAGAGGCGAGCAGCTGCTCCGGCTCCGCGAGCTACTCGAACGTCCCCGACGGCTCCCACACCTTCGGCGTCCGGGCGTTGGACGCGGTTGGCAACCTCGGCCCTGCGTCGACACGGCAGTGGACGGTCGACACTACCGCCCCCTCGACGACGATCACCGAGGGGCCGCCGAGCGTGACGAGCGGCGGGGGGACCTTCAAGTTCTCCGGCGACGACGCCGGGGCGGGCGTGGCGGGGTACGAGTGCCGCCTCGACGCCGAAGCCTTCGGCCCTTGCACCAGCCCGAAGGTCTATACGAGCCTCGGAGACGGGCAGCACACCTTCTACGTGCGCGCGCATGACGGCGCCGGCAACGTCGACCCGAACCCAGCGTCCCTCACCTGGACCGTCGACACGGTCAGCGCGGTGGTCACGCTCACCGAGAAGCCGCCGCTGGTGACGAACACGAGGAGCGCGACCTTCGGCTTCGTCTCCAACAAGTCGAACAGCTCGTACGACTGCTCACTGGACGGAGCGCCGTTCGCAGCGTGCACGAGCCCGCGCGCACACACCGCGCTTGCCGACGGGACGCACACCTTCTCGGTCCGCGCGACGTGGCTCGGCCTGCCGGGTCCGCCGATCTCCTACGCGTGGCGCGTCGATACCGTGCCGCCGGAGACGGCGATCGCCTCCGGGCCGCCCGCCGCCAGCCGCGACGCCAGCGCGGCGTTCGCTTTCTCGAGCAGCGAGTCGGAGTCCACCTTCACCTGCCGTCTCGACGGCGCCGGCTTCGTCCCGTGCACATCGCCGAAGACGTATTCCGGCCTCGGCGACGGCAGGCACACGTTCTCCGTTCAGGCGGTCGACGCCGCCGGAAACGTCGATCTGTCGCCTGTGGCCTACGCGTGGCAGATCTCGGGCGTCGGCCCGCCCGTCGCCGACCTGAAGCCGCCGGCCAACGTGACGAAGCTGCGGCGGAACATCGGCTACGGGCGCCTGCAGCTGAGGTGGAGGAAGCCGCGCGACTCGGATTTCGACCACGTTAACGTCTATGTCTCGACGAACCCGAAGACGCCGCCGCGGAAGCTCGTGTACGGGGGCAAGCGGCTGTCCTACACTGATCGCCACTTCAAGAACGGGCAGTACTACCGCTTCCTCGTCGTCAGCTACGACCGTGCCGCGAACGCCTCGGGCGGGAGGCCGGCGCTCGTGCCGGCGAGCGCGCTGCTGCGCTCGCCGCGGAACGCCTCCGTCGTCCGCACCGCCCCGACCTTCCGCTGGGCCGGTGTGCGCGGCGCGTCGTTCTACAACATCCAGCTCTACTACGGCGGGTCTAAGATCCTCAGCGCGTGGCCCCACAAGCCGCGCCAGCTGCTGACGCGGCGCTGGAGCTACGGCGGGCACCGCTTCTCGCTGGCCCGCGGCATCTACGTCTGGTACGTCTGGCCCGGCTTCGGCCCGCGGGCCAAGGCCCGCTACGGACAGCTGCTCGGACAGGGGTCGTTCAGGGTCCGCTGACGCCCGACCAGGCGTCGGCGAGGCGGCGCCACGTCTCGCTCAGGTGCTCGGGAAGCACCTTCACGTCCGCGAGGACGGGCATGAAGTTCGTGTCACCTGCCCAACGGGGGACGACGTGGAGATGAACGTGGTCGACGACGCCGGCACCGGCGCTGCGACCGAGGTTCCAGCCGAGGTTGTGCCCTTCCGGCGCGTACACGTCCGTCAGGGTCGCGACCCCGGCAACGGCGAGCCGGTGGATCTCGAGCGCCTCCTCGTCCGTTAGGCCCGCGAGCTCGCCCACGTGCCGGTAGGCCGCCACGAGCAGATGCCCCGCGGCGTACGGGAACCTGTTCAGCAGCACGAACGCGCGCTCGCCGCGCTGAACGACGAGCCGTTCCTCGTCGTCGCCTGCGACGGCGTCGCAGAAGACGCAGCCGGGCTGCTCGTCCGCCTGCGCGATGTACTCGAGGCGCCACGGCGCCCACAGCTGCTTCGCCATCGGGCCGAGCCTACCGTTCGGCCTGCGGAGCCCCTAAACTCCTGCACGTGAGGCGCTTCCTGCTGTTCGTCATCCTAGCGCTGGTCGCTTGCGGCGCCGCGGCACCGAGCGCCCAGCGCACGGCTTACGTGCCGCCCGGAGTTGCGATCGGCGGCGTTCGCGTCGGCGGGCTGACCTCCGAGCAGGCGAGGAACGCGATCTCCTGGTGGTACAACCGCCCCCTCCGGTTCGTCTTCTCCGGCAAGCACTGGACTGTGCGGCCGGCGGCGCTCGGGGCGAGCGTCGACACCGACGACGCCGTCCAGCAGGCGCTGAAGGGGCGGCGCATCGACCACCTCTCGCTGCGGGTGAAGGTCGATCCCGCGCAGATCCAGCGGTACGTGCGCGCCCTCCACGGGCGGCTCTCGATCGAGCCCCAGGATGCCACCGCGACCCTGAAGGGCCTGCGGCCGGTGATCGTGCCCGGCAAGACGGGTCTCGAGCTCGACCGCGCCAAGACCGTCCGGCGGATCGAGGCAGCGCTCGCGGTTGCGCGCCGGCCGGTGCTGCAACCGATCGCCCGCACCGTCGCGCCGTCGCTCACGTCGAGCGATTTCGGCGCCGTCGTCGTCATCTACCGCGGCTCGAACGAGCTCCACCTCTACCGGGGCGCGCAGCCGTGGCGGACGCTGCAGGTCGCGACCGGGCAGGCGATCTATCCGACGCCGGTCGGCGACTGGCACGTCGTCGACATGCAGCGGAACCCGTGGTGGCGCCCGCCGGACTCGGACTGGGCGAAGGGGCTCAAGCCGATCCCACCGGGGCCGGGCAACCCGCTGGGCACGCGCTGGATGGGCCTCGACGCCGCGGGTGTCGGCATGCACGGCACGCCTGACGCGGCCTCGATCGGCTACTCGGCCTCGCACGGCTGCATCCGCATGAGGATCGCGGACGCGGAGTGGCTGTTCGCCCACGTGCGGATCGGGACGCCCGTCTTCATCGTCGACGCCTGACCTCGTCGCACGAGTCCGCCTGCTGCTTCGGGAGTCGTCCGTCTGCGATCTCTGCCATGCTTGCGCAGCGGCACACGGGGCGTCCCGTGGTCCGTCTTACTGCCAAAGACAGGAGGGCTCACGAATGAGAACGGCGTTCGTAATCGCGGCCGCGGCAGCCGCTCTCGGCACCGCCGGCGCTGGTCAAGCAGCCGTTTCGGAACCGCACGGGTTCTGTCAGGTGCGATTCGTCGAGGGCGGCCCGCTGTATTCCGGCACCGGCACCACCGTCCAAACGCCGTCGGGCGAGCGCCTCAGCGTCTGTCGGGTGCGCGTTGCGCCTCCCGCAGAGACAGTCGTCACGAGATTCCCCGGCTCGGGGGGCAGCGTCGTAGTCGTGACTCGAAGCGGCGCCGCGATCGTCGTCTTCCACACGTCGTAGCTACGCCGTAGATGAGCGACCGCTCGGGCCGAACCTAGAGCCAGCGCTTGGCGCGGAAGAACGCCGTCAACCCGATCGCGAGCCCGAGCATGAAGCCGACGATCGCCCAGAACCCGGTGGCGCCCTCGAAGCCGGGGAAATGGACGTTCATGCCGAAGATCCCGGTGATCAGCGTTAACGGCAGGAGGATCACCGTCACGACGGTCAGCACGCGCAGGACGTCGTTCTGCCGGTGCGAGATGACGGATTCGTTCGTGTCCTCGAGTGCCTCGACGACCTCCTTGTAGTTGTCGAGCAGGTCCCAGATGCGCTCGCTCGCGTCGACGATGTCATCGAAGTAGAGCTCGAGGTCCTCGGGCAGAAAGCGCTCGATCTGGCGCTCGAGCAGTCGTAACGTCGAGCGCTCGGGCTTGATGATCTTGCGGTAGGAGATGATCTCCTGCTTGACGTTCGAGAGGTCGCGCACGACTTCCTCGGCGCGCTTCTCGAACAGGTCGTCCTCGACCGACTCGAGCTTGTGGCCGATCTTGTCGAGGATCGGGAAGCAGTAGTCGAAGAGGTCGTCCAGGATGTGGTAGAGCAGATATCCGGAGCCCTTGCCGAAGAGCTGGTCGCGCAGCTCGTCGTCCTCCTCGCAGCGCCCGAAGAGGCGCGTCACCGGCAGTAGCTCGACAGCCGGGAGCGTCACCAGGTAGCCGTTCCCGACGAAGACGTCGAGCTCGGCGGCGTTCAGCCGCTGGATCGCCTTGTCGTAGACGGGAAAATGGAGCACTCCGAACAGGTAATCCGGGTACTCGTCGACCTTTGGCCGCTGGCGGCGGGAGAGGACGTCCTCGAGGTCGAGCGGGTGCCAGCCGTAGCGCTCGGCGAGCTGCGAGGCCTCCTCCAGCGTGGGAGCGTCGAGGTGGACCCAGGTCAGGCCGTGCGCCTGCAGCTCCGCATGGCGCGGCTCAGGCCGTGCGGCGAGGTCCCCCGCCTGCATGCGAGGTCTCGGGCGCTTGATGCGGGGAAGGCTCGGCACCGGGACTGAGTGGGTCGTCGACTCTCATCGCAGGGGTTCGCCATAGTACCCCGAAAGCCTTGCCGCGAACCCGCTCCGGGCCGGGAGCGAAGACGTGCCCCGGCGTCATTCGCCGCCCCAGTCGCAGGAAGCCCAGGGAGACGAGCGCGCAGGCGGCGGCGGCTCCGCACCAGAGCGCAGCGGGCGAGCGCGTCAGCAGGACCGCGCCGATCGTCGGCCCGGCGAGGAAGCCGACCTGCCAGGCCGAGGTTCGCAGCGCCATGTAGCGGCCGACCAGCTCGGGCGGCGCGAGGTCGGCGACGAGCGGGTTGTTGACCGCTCCGTGGATGCACTCGGCGAGGCTGAAGGCCACGATCACCACGCACAGCAGGACGACCGCCCGGGTTCCGTCGAGCCAGGTTCCGGCCGCGAGCACGCCCAGACAGGTCGCGCTGAAGACCGCACCCGCGAGGGCGAGCGCACGCAGCCGGTTGCGTCCGCCGAGCGCCTTCGCGAACGGCAGCTGGGCAACTACGAGCACGAGTGTGTTGACGAAGAAGATCGCGCCGATCCCGGCCTCGCCGACCGAGGCGTGCTCCTTCACGTACGGCGGCAGCACCGTGGCGATCTGCGCGTAGGCCGCGGCCACGAGAATCGCCGTCAGGCCGAGCAGCATCAGGAACGGCCGGTCGCGCGCCACTCGGCGGTAGCCGCCGCCGGCGCGCTCGGGGCGAGGCGCCCGGTCGGGCTGGGGGACGAACAGGAGCAGGCCCATGAAGGCGAGGAACGTCCCTGCGTCGACGGCGAAGAGCAGGTCGTAACTGGCCGGCACCTGTGTCGTCGCGATCAGGCCGCCGACCAGGCCGCCGATGCCGAAGCCGAGGTTGTCCGTCACCCGCGTCAGCGCATACGCCGTGGTGCGCTGCTCGCCGGACGTCAACGCGGCGAGCAGGCTGGAGTGGCTCGGAGCGAAACCGGCGTTCCCCGCGCCCGCCAGCAGCGCGAGGGCGAAGGCGTGCCACGGCTCGCGCACGAACGGAAAGCCGCCGTAGCCCGCCGCCAGGAGCGCGAGCGACGCCATCAGCGTCGTGCGCGCGCCGATCCGGTCGACCAGACGGCCGGCGAGCGGGCTGCCGACGACGCCGATCCCGAGCAGCACCGCAACCACCGCACCCGAGGTGCCGAGCGCGACGTCCCGCACCTCGTGCAGATAGATGACGAGGAACGGAATCACGATCCCGTTGCCGAGCGAGTTTGCGACGCCGCCGGACTCGAGCAGCCAGACGGGTCGCGGGAGCTGCGGCTTCAGGCTCTGGAGGTACGCGGCGACGGCTTTCAGAAGGCGCCGAGCGTACCTCGCGACGCGAAACTTGCCTATGGCTACAGCCAATGCGCGCCGCACAAGGGCGGCCGCCAGGCAGGGCTCGACCTCCTGGCCGACCGTCTGATGTTCCGCCTCGTGCTGGATCTTCGGCAGCTACGGCTCGGTGCTGCTCTGTTCACCTGCAGACGCGGGGGCGGAGGGGCGCCCGGCTCGTGCTGCGGGGCGCTCCGGGAGCACGTGCCACGATCTGCGGTTTCGTCGGATTCATGCACGGCGGCGACTACTGGCGACTCTCGCACCTCTATGTCGATGGCACCTGTAGCACGCAGAACACGGTTCAGGTGTACGCGAATCACGCGACCCTCGATCACTTGGACATCACGAATCGCCATCGAGCCCAGAGCTGCGTCATGCTCGGGACGCCCGGGGACGGCCGTGCCCGATACACCATCCTTCAGCACAACCGGATCCACGACTGTGGGCGGAGCGACAGCCACTTCTACCACGGCATCTACGCAAATTCTGCGCGCGACGCGCGCGTCAGCGACAACTATGTCTACGCGAACGCAGGCTTTGGCATCCACCTGTATCCCGACGCCCAGCGAACGGTCGTAGAGCGGAACGTCGTCGACGGGAACTTCAACGAAAGCGGCCTCGTCTTTGCCGGCACCGGCTCCAGCGCCTCGTCCGACAATCGCGTGCGGCGGAACATCTTCAGCGGGAACGGCGCATACGGAGTCGCGGCGTCGTGGGGCGGCGCCGTGGGCCACGGAAACGTCGTCGGCGCAAACTGCTTCTGGGGAAACGCGCAGGGCGCGCTCCCGATAACTCATCCCGGCTTCGAGGTGGGTCAGAATCTCGACATCGCACCGGCTTTCGTCGGCTCAACGGTTCGCGATTACCGCCTCCGTCGCGGCAGTCGGTGCCGCCCGATGGAGCCCCGCGGTCACGTCGGACCGTAGGCCGACTCTAGCCGGGCATACTCGCTCGGCGTGCGCAAGCCACTGCTGCGGATCGTCTCGGTGCTGCTCCTGGTCGCCGCCGCGGCGACCGCAGTGGTCGTGGTGAGCTCGAGGGCACGGCGACATAACGAGCCGGTTCCGCGAGAGCCTCGCCCGACCGTCACGAGAGCAAGCTGGAACCGTGACGTCAACCGGCTGGCACTCGTCACGACGATCCCGTACATCGTCGGCAACCAGATCGCCTCCTGCGGCGGCGCCACCGAGGTCGGCGGCGGCTTCATCAATCACCTTCACGGGACAGAAGGGGCGTCGGAGGGCCAGCCGATCCCGGCGGAGATCGACCCGAGCATCGCGTTCGTCGAGCTCGACAATATTCGGCTCGAAGCAACCAATCGGCAGGCTTGGGCTACCGGCAGCGACGGCGACGCGACAACCAATGGCACAGACCCGAACCGTCACGACATCTCAAACCTCTACTTGAAGGGCATCCATCTCGAGCTCTCACGGCAGTGGGGGACGATTGAGTTGCCGAATGGAAAGATCCGAGGACCGTTCCTCCATCCCTATCCCGAGCAGACCGTGTGGCCACGGCCGCGCGCGCTCGTCGATGTGCAGGGCTTCGTGCGCTGGGACGCTTCGCACACCGAGGAGGACGGGCACTATTGCTCGGGCTGGGAGATCCACCCCGTGTCCGCGTGGAGGCTGCACCGAAGCCCGGGTGATACCCGCCGTAGGTGACGTCGGCACGACGTCCTGCAACGCCCTCCGTGGGAAGGGCGCATCCGCCGGGCGGCGAATACTGATTTGCGTGGCCTTGGACGAGCCGCAGCTGGAGGAGCACATGGAGCTCGTGCGCCGGGTGGCACGATCGCTCTGGAGACGACTGCCGGCCGAGCTCGTCGACCTCGAGGAGCTCGAGGCGGACGGGTTCGAAGGTCTCGTCAGAGCGCTGCGGGCGTACGACTCCGCGAAGGGGCCGTTGTGTCCCTACATCTTGCTGCGCTGTCGGGGCGCGATGATCGACGGACTGCGGCGCCGGCAACCGGCCAAGCGGGTGGACGGCACGAACCAGCTGCACGGGCCGCTGCTGTCCCTCGCGCAGGAGGTGTGCGAAGGACTGCGGGTCGAAGACGTCGTCGTCGACCCAAACGCGCCGACCGCGGACGACGTGATCGAGAGGCTGAGCGCCCCGTCGGAGCTCGCGGTGCTACCTCAGCGTTATCGGCGGATCGCCTTCGCCCGCTTCATCCTGAACCGACCGCGTCATCAGGTGGCAGCGGCGGAAGGCATCTCCTCGAACACGGTGGCGAAGTACGAGCTCCGCGTTCGGCGGCAGCTTCGGGGAATCGACGACCACACGGACGAGTCGTCGCTGACGCCGAAGGAGTTGAAGGTCCTGCGGTTGGCCGCGGAGGGCGCGAGCAGCGACGAGACCGCAAAGCGTCTACGTAAGGCATACGAGACCGTCAAGGCGCAGCGGCGGGCGATCATCGCGAAGCTCCGTGCCCGCAACATGGCCAACGCGGTGGCGATCGGCTACCAGCGCGGGCTGCTCGAGTAGCGCGGCTGCGGGAAGTCCGTTAGCTCGTGCGCCGAAGCTGGCCGCGGATAGCGCCATGCCGGTGCCGCCTGGTCGCGACGAGGACGTAGTACTCCGGTGTCTCCTCGACGACGGCGTTGAAGAAGGCGGAGCTCGCGACCGCACAGCCTGCGCGGTTGAAGCGCTTGCCGAGGGAAACCACCGTTCGGCCGCGTTTACCGCGCTCGCGCCAGCGGATCGAGGCGCGCGTCGGCGTGCCGATCTGCCCGAGCGCCGAGAAGGTCCAGCAGACGCCGTTTGGATCGACCTTCAGCACGATCCGGCCATGACCGCCACGGACGCCATGTCTGCCGAGCTGCCTTCCTGTCATCCATGCCTTCAGGCGGACGGCGCGGCTCCCGGAGGGTGGTGGTGGTGGCGGAGGAGGTGGTGGCGGCGGGGGCGGCCCGCCGCTCGAGAGGAGCTCCACCTTCCAGGTCGGGTGGATCTCGTTCCAGCCGACCCAGCGGTCGAAGACCCACGCCCCCGTCACGCGGACGTGAGCGCCCAGCGGGGGCACAACGACGTTCGCTCCGGTGCAGCCCGACTTACAGCCTGCCTGATCGACCGGGATGACCTCGACGTGGATGCCGCCCTTGCTCCGATTCTTGTCGTTGAGCATTGAGGCATAGGCAGGATCAGGGGCGACGTTGACGGTGCGATCGCCGTCGGCGTAGGTAACTCCTTTCACGACGACGCCCGCGAAGGTGGTGCAACCCGCCAGGACCTGGAGCCGCTGCGGGTCGTGGACGCCGAGGAGCGGGTTCGAGCGGCAGCTCGTTGCGGCTGCGCGCAGCTGCGCGGGTGCTGTGAACGCCCGCGCCCCGCCCCAGCTTGCAAGGGCAGCGAGCGCGAACAAGACAACGACGATGTATGGACGACGACGCAAGAGGAGGACCCGGACTGCCAGCAATGGTGAAGGGGGGAGCGGACGTCGTCTGACGCCCCGCAGGCCAGCACGTCTAGCAAGATTCCTCGGCCGTCACGCGGTGTTTCCACAGGGCCGGCCGTGGAACGGTCGCAAAGAGCAGAATTTTCCGCGGCCGAGGAGCCGGGGCGGCCGTGCCGCAGTCGTCTAGCGGCTCATGAGGTGGTACAGCAGATAGGCGAGAGTGCCCAGCCAGAGGAGCTCGAGGCCCGCCGCGCAGACCATGAGGCGGAGCAGGTGGAGATCGTGCTCACCCTGCGAGCGGGCCGACCGCCGCTCGCTTGGCGCTGCGAGCGGAAGCTCCGGCGGAAGCGCGAGCCGTGTCGGAACGAGCGTCTCTCGAAGAACCATCGTCGACTCCTAGGTGCCCGAGCAGGGTCAGCGAGGAGCCGTGAGGAGGCCGCAGAACCCCGGCGCTCCCGCGCTGGCTAGCAGTTGCAACAATTGTTACTCGCATCGGCCGTGACTTCAAGTCGCGCCCCCATGAGGCCGCGGGGCAACGTGGGACGGCGTTGCGTGACGCTGGGATCGGACGCTGCCAGCAGGTCTATGCCACGAGCTCGACGCCGTGGTCCTCCAGCACGCGGCCCATGTGAAAGTCCATGTACGACGCGAGCCGGCACCAACTGACGAGTCTCGCCGTCGCCGCTTCGCAGGTGCCACGCCCACCCTGTTGCAGGTAGAGCTGACCGAGCGCCTCCGCCTCCATCCTCAAGCCGTCCAGGTACTGCAGCGCCTGAGCGAGCGTGCCCCCCTCGTGGAAGACCTCGAAGGCGCTCAGACGGTTCACCTCGCAGGCGGTACGCATCGCGGTGAGGCGCGAGTCGAAGCTCGCTTGATCAGAATGGCCGTGCGCCGCGAGTGTCGCGTTCCATGCCGCCCGAAGCTTGTGTGTCCTGCGTTTGCGAACCATGCTCGAGTCTCCCTTCCCAATTCGGCGCTGACTCATGCCTCGTCCGCAGACGTCGCGTCTGTCGCGGGCTGCACCACGGAGACAGGCCCCGTGAGTGCGTGTGCCAGCTGGCCAAGCCGCAGCTCCGTGCTTCCCGTGCCGACGTACCGTAGGTGGCGCTACGCCGAGGAGGAATCGCTCGTTCGAGGGATGCGACGCGCGGCCGCGCCCACGGCGACCGTGGCGCCCGCCGGCACGGGCACGTACAAAAGCAAGGGAACTGTCAGGGATCGCCCCGCGGCGCAAGAACCGACGGTTGCTTGGCGTCTACTCACGGTGGTGCAGCAGCGAGCCTCCGTCAGGACGCGAGAAACAGATCCGGTGAGGAGGGTGACGACGACGCTCCTCATCGCCGCGGCGCTCGTCGAGCTCGGCTGGTTCGTCTTCCTCGGATTCCTGCTCCACCGCTTGCTGTCGTAGGCGCGTTTTGCCGCCGTCCGAACTGCGGTGCGATCACCCGCGGCTCTCTGTCTCGGCCACGTCTGGGGGCGGTCCGTTGAGTTCTTGGAGCCGCGTCTCGGCAGCCTGGCATGCGTCCCGCAGCAAGCGAGCGAGGCTGTCACTCTCGTCGAGCGTCGGCAAGATGCGGTGACAGGCGTCGAGCAGCTGAAGCAGCTGGTCGGCCTGATCGGGCGCCGGAGCGGGATTCCGCGACAGTTCCACCCCTCGCTTTTTTCCGCCCGGCCGCTGCAGCGAAACCGGATCCTTCGTCTCTCACCCGAAGAGCGCCGCGCGCTTCCACTACGTACCTCACGATATCCCCCAGCAAGGGGACGACTCGAACACTCGCTCGACGCACGCTGCGACTGCGCGACCGGACGCCTGGGCCGCAGAAGCGGACGGTCAAGCGCCTTCCCAAACGCGAAGCGGGGCCGCCGCCCGGCCCCTTTCGCGTCTCCCGTGAGAGAGATCTCAGCTAAATCGTCGGGCCTCGCCGCATTGAGGCCCTTCGCGTCTCCGAGGCGCCCCCGCCGCATCGGGGCGCGTCTTCCTTGCATCCGGAGTATCGGGCGGTGGATGGTGGTTGATCCATCACCCTTCCGCGGTTGACTGCTCCACTTCACCGTCATCGAGGCGCCGGCCGCTGAACGAGCGACGCTCGAGCAACTCGAGACGCTGCCGGGCTCCCCGCCGTATCCCGAAGTCCGTTCGAGCCGCCCGAGCTCTCAGGCAACCGCTACCCGCGCAGCAGTGTCCAGCCGGCAAGGGCCGTTGATCGGCCGAGCAGTTGGTCGCCTCGCGCACCTTGACGGCATCTGACCGATCGCCGAGAATCGCGCTACCGCAGGTACCACTTACTCGAGGGGGTCTCTTTTGAGAAGTCGCATTCTTCTCGCCACGGTCGCTATTGCTGCGATCGCCGCGGTCTCGGCGCCGGCCGCGCTCGCTAACCATTCGTGGGGCGGCTACCACTGGGCGCGGACGGCAAACCCGTTCACACTTCAGCTCGGCGACAACGTGAGCGGGCCGTGGGACAACATGTTCCGCACCGCCTCGAACGACTGGACGCAGGCGACGGTCATGAACACCAGCGTCGTCGCGGGCGCAGCGCGGCCGAAGAACTGCCGCCCGACCACGGGCCGCGTCGAGGTCTGCAACGCGAGCTACGGCAACACCGGTTGGCTTGGCGTGGCGCAAATCTGGTTGACCGGCGGAGCGCACATCGTTCAGGGCGCGGTCAAGAACAACGACTACTACTTCGGCAGCTCGAGCTACCGGTACAACAACACCGCGGAGATGCAGCATGTGATCTGTCAGGAGATCGGCCACACCTTCGGCCTCGACCATCAGGACGAGTCCGGGATCTCGCTGAACACGTGCATGGACTACTACCACAACACCAGCGCATCCGATACGAAGAGCACGCACCCGAACTCGCACGACTACCAGCAGCTCTCGACGATCTATCAGCACTTGGATTCGACGACGACAGTCCGCGCTGCGACATTCTCGCCTGCGCAGAAGTCGAAGTTCGTGACGCCACTCCGCGGCGGCGCGAAGCTCGTCACCTACGTCACCTGGGCCGGCTTCTAGAACGGTTCAAAGGAGGGGCAGCCGCAGTCGAGGCTGCCCCTCCGAGAAGCCATGGTGCGTCGCTAAACCGAATCGCTTTCAGCGCGACGATGCACTGTCGCACCGGTTGTCTGATCGGCGAGATCCTCGGAATGGCGATCGCAACTTCCCTCGGGTGGGGCAACCTCGAGTCGATCGCGCTCGCGGTCGGGCTTGCCTTCGTCTTCGGCTACACGCTGACGCTCTCACCGCGCCCCATCAGGGTGAAGGCGGCGACTTTGTGGTGCTTGCGCTGCAACTCGAAGGTATTCACATAAGTCGCCTCGTACGCCTGACGCGAGTGGTGGAAGGCCTCGGTATGCCGGCGGGCCTTCATCCATTGCGAGCGAACTGACCGTTGTTCCACCCAAGCGCCGTCTGAACATCGGCCCTTTGACGCTGCCGGTGCCGGTCCCGCGGAACGTGATATCTGCCGCGGCGCTTCCGGTGATCGTGAGTGCTGCGATCGCCGCCGCGAAACCGGCGACCTGATCACGCCTGTGCGGACTTCAGAGTGGGAGGAGCGGCCTGACCGCTCCTCCCACCGGACGATGTGAGCGCCAGCGCTAGCTCGGATCGCGGTAGCCGGCGCCGCCGGGGCCGTAGTAGCCGCCGAGGTCGGTGCGGTACTCGTCGTCGCGGTAGCGAGTCTCGTCGAATTCCGGCGCGTTCTTGATCTCGTCCTTCGTGCGATTGACGAAGACCGTCTGATCGTCGGGGTTGACGTCCCGGATCACGCCTGCGGGAAGCATCACCTTCTTGCCGAAGATCCAGGGGCCGGTATCTACGACGACGTAGCTGCCGCCGACTTCGTCGGTCGCATCGTCAATCTTGCCGATGTCACCGTCGATCGCCTCGACCGAGAACCCCTTCAGAGCGGTGGCGCTGTAAGAGCTGCGGTAGCTCCACAGATCGGTTGTGGCCATGGTTACCTCCCGTCCTCTTCGCTTGCGTAACGCGTAACCCGGGAGTCAAATCACAAACCTCTTGGCCGTGGTCTGCCAGCGACCGCGGACGCAGCGCTCGCGTGGCCGCGGCCGGGACGAGACGGAGGAGGTGGCAGATGTATGACGGCCTTGGAACGTTCGTCCTCACTTGTCCTCCTCGACCTGCTCCTGATTTCGCTCTCGTTGGGAGCGCCGTCGAGGCCGCGAGCGATGGCCACAAAGCCGCCTGGCTCTCGCGCGCCGTCAGCAACGCCGCGAGACGATTTCAGCGCCGCTGCGACCGCAGCCAGTGCTGGTTCAGGAGGTCGCTCACGCTCGAGCCTGTGCGCCGAGCTTCGCGACGAATGGCTAAATACGGCCCGGAAGGCCTGGCACGGAGCGCCGGCTCCGCGGCGTTAATCGACACAAGCAGGGTTTGGTCGCGAACCGAGGCGGCGATGGCCCTTGCATCTTGGGTTTCGTCCTCGGAGCGGTCTACTCCGGCCGTTGCGTCGAGGCTGGCACAGCTTGCTCAAGGGTGAACGACTGGATCGACGCGGGAGTGGTCGTCGTATTCGGCCTGCTCCTGTTGCTCGTCCTCGCCGCGATTCTCGCGATCCTGATGCAACCTAAGGCAGCAGCTAGGCCACGCACAGACGCGATGGAGCTGTCCTCGCGCATTACTCCGGCTCAAGCGCATAACGGAGCCACTTCGTCGTCCCCGCCGCGACGCCGCTAGTCGCGCCACCACGGACTTGACGAGCTGACGCGGAGCTTGCCCAGGCACCGCAGCGCTTCCATCAATCGGCGGCACGAGGATGTGCGGGTCGGCCGCATCTCTTGCTGGCGGCGTCATCGACGTGTCCGGTGGATCTGTGAAACGCCCCGGCGCGCGCGCCGCCCGCGTCTTTCCACCCTGCGCAGCCGCTGCTGAGGTTCATCGCTAGCTTGCGAATGAACGAAGCGAGGCTATTCTCCGCGCCGTGGACGAGGCGCGGCTCGCCGAGACGGCCGCTTGGGGACGGCAACTTGCCGCGCGGGGCGAGACGCCTGAGCTCCGGGCCGCCGGCCGAGCGATCGAGCTGCTGGCGGCAGAGGTCGAGCGCTTGCGTGCGGACGTGTCGACGCGCGATGCCGATCCGCCGAACGCAGTGCCGTCCGCTGGCCGCACACGGCGAGGACGGGGTCGTAGGCAACCGCGCGGTCTGTCGCTCGCAGTTGCTCGAGCGATCAGGCGGCCTCGGCGCCGTCGCGCCATAGTCGTGGCTGCTGCCTCACTGTTACTCGCTGCGGCGCTAACCGGTACGGGTGTCGCAGCGGCTCGCCGCGCGTTTGCGCCCACGCTCGAGGTTGCGGGCCCTCACGCAAACGCAGAGCTCGGGGCACGAGCGCTGGCGAAACTCGCCTTCGTCGCGAAGGCTGATCGATCGGCGCTGGACACGCAGCGCTGGACGCTGGACGGCAAAGACGTCACCGACGAGGTGAGGCCGGCGGGCGACCGGCTGGTCTTCGTGCCGCCGAGATTGGGTGACGCGCAGCATGTCGTGTCGATTCGGCAGAGCGGGGGTCTCCTCGGCTTGAGCACGACTCGCACCTTTCGCTTTGTGGTCGACCGAACGCCGCCACGCGTCGCGCTCAGGCGGCCGCTGCAGACGCACGCTTGGTCATCCCTCGCGGTGAGGGGACGTACAGAAGATGCGGTCGAGGTAACGCTCAACGGTGCGCACGTGCGAATCTCGGACGGGCGCTTCTCGCAACGCCTCCCGGCACCGGCGCCGCCGAACGTTCGGCTGACAGCACGCGACAGCGCAGGGAACCTCGCCCGAATGCGTCTGCCGGTGACGCTCATCCCGCGCCGGCCACCCGAGCCTGTGCGGGCCGCCCACGTAACGTTCTACGCCTGGGCCGATCCGGCCCTGCGGCGCGGCGTGATGCGCCTGGCCGAAGAGCGTCGGCTCAATGCAGTGGAACTCGACCTGAAGGACGAGTCAGGGACAGTTGGCTTCTCAGCACCTATTCCGCTCGCGCGCCGCATCGGTGCGATGCGGCCACTTGTCGATCTACGAACGGCTGTTGAACAGCTCCATTCGCGCGGCATCCGCGTGGTCGGGCGACTTGTCTGCTTCCGTGACCCGATTCTCGCGGCGGCGGCATGGCGGCGCGGCGACCGGGCGGAAGTGGTTCAGACGCCTGCCGGAGGGCCCTATGCAGGGTACGGCGGCTTTACCAACTTCGCGAACCGGACCGTACGGCGATACAACATCGAGATCGCACGCGCGGCGGCGTCGGCTGGTGTCGACGACGTTCTCTACGACTACGTTCGGAGACCGGACGGGCCTCGCGCATCGATGGTCTTCCCGGGCCTCCACGAGAGTCCGGAGAGCGCGATCGTTTCGTTCCTGCGCGAGACACGGCTTGCGCTCCGGCCATATCGGACGTTTATCGGCGCCTCGGTGTTCGGTGTCGCGGCCGACCGGCCACTTGAGGTGGCGCAGCCTATTCCGGCGATGGCGCGCCAGGTCGACTACATCGCACCGATGGTGTACCCCTCGCACTGGGGCCCCGGTGAGTACGACGTCGCCGATCCGAACGCGCAACCGTACGAAATCGTCCGGCGCTCACTCCGCGCCTTCCAGCATGAGGTACGCAACACCGGCGCGCGAGTCGTTCCCTGGCTGCAGGACTTCACGCTCGGCGTCACCTACGGCGCGGAGGAAGTGCGAGCGCAGATCGAAGCGGCGCGGGCCGACGGGATCAACGAGTTCCTACTCTGGGATCCTGCAGTCACCTACACCGGCGAGGCGCTGACGCGCGATGCTCGTCGAGCGCTGCCTGGACGCCTGGCGGCGCCGAGCCGTCAACACTCGGCCGCGCCGCCAAGGCAAACAAGGTCTACGCCCGGCTCGACGAGGCCCGCTCGGCCGAGCCGGGCGTCTGCGGTACACGCGAACGAACTCGGTGTGGTGCCAGTGCTCATGCACCACGAAATCCGGCCGGACCGCATCGGACCCTACGACCAGACCCCGGCAGAGTTCCGCCTAGAGCTGAAGATGCTGTGGGCGCAGGGTTACTGGCCTGTGCGCGCGGTCGATCTCGCGACCGGCAGTCTCAGCGTGCCGGCCGGGAAGACCCCCGTCGTCCTGACCTTCGACGATGGGACGCAGTTCCAGTTCTCGTACGACGCGCGAGGACGTATCAAGCGCTCAACCGCGATCGGCGTGCTGCTCGATTTCGCGCGCACACACCCTGGGTTCCGACCGGCTGGAACGTTCTACGTACTGCGCGAGCCTTTCGCGGGAACGCCCCGCGGGCCGGCCATGCTCCGCTGGTTGGTGCGGCATGGGTTCGAGCTCGGGAATCACACTCGTGACCACGTTCCTCTGGGATCGCTCTCCTCAACGCAGGTACAGCGCGAGCTCGTGCTCGGGCAGAAGGTGATCAGCGACGCGGTCCCGGGCGCGCGGGTGCAGACGATGTCGCTTCCGCTCGGTGTCATGCCGCGCCCCGCTGTGCTGGCGCGCCACGGCCGCTGGGGCGGCCGCTCGTACCGCAACGCCGGCGTCTTCCTCGTGGGCGCAAACCCCGCGCCATCGCCGTTCAGCCGTGGATTTGATCCCGCCGCGATCCCGCGTATCCGCTCGTCGCACCTGCCCTGGAACGGTGAGCGTGACTTCGGCGCGGCCTACTGGTTCGACCAGCTGCGGCGCCACCCCGAGCAGCGCTACGTCTCTGACGGCGATCGACGGACAATCGCCTTTCCCCGCGCCGGGGCAGCGGAGCTCGCCCCTCGCTTCCGCTCACGGGCCCGCTCGTACTGACTGACGCTTCACGAACGTTTCGCCTCGGGCGCTCTGGAGACATCCATCCCGATGAACACCCACTCACGTCGAGAGACTTCGGCCCGGCCAGCCATCGCGAGCCCCACGCAGCTGCCTCGGCGGGCCTGGGGTGACGTGCTCAAACGCACGGTAACTGAGTTCCGCGACGACAACGTCACCGACTGGGCGGCCGCGCTTACCTATTACGGCGTCCTCTCGATCTTTCCCGCCCTGATCGCGTTGGTCTCGATTTTAGGCCTGATCGGCGACTCGGCCACGAAGCCATTGCTCGACAATCTCGAGGGCTTTGCACCAGGGCCCGCTCAGGAGATCATTTCGAACGCACTGCACGGACTGACGGGGAGCCGTGGGGGCGCGAGCATCTTGTTCATCGTCGGTATCGCCGGCGCGATTTGGTCAGCGTCGGCCTACATCGGCGCCTTCATCCGCGCCTCGAACGCGATCTGGGATGTGGAGGAGGGGCGGCCGATTACGAAGACCGTCCCGCTTCGCGTGCTGATCACCGTTGCGATGCTGATCCTCCTCACCGCAACCGCGTTCGCAGTTGCCGTGACGGGGCCGCTGGCGGACAAAGTGGGGCAACTGGCCGGGATCGGCGGTACCGCCGTAACAGCTTGGGATATCGCGAAATGGCCCGTCCTCATAATCGTCGTCGCGTTGATGTTCTCGATCCTCTACTACGCTTCCCCGAACGTGCGCCAGCCCGGCTTCCGCTGGGTCACTCCGGGCGGGATTGTCGCCGTTGTCAGCTGGATGGTCGTGTCTGCGCTCTTCGGCATCTACGTCGCGAACTTCGGCTCGTACAACAAGACCTACGGCTCGCTCGGCGCAGTCATCATCTTTCTCGTCTGGCTCTGGCTCACGAACATCGCGATCTTGTTCGGGGCGGAGCTAAACGCCGAGACGGTGCGCGGGCGCCAAATCGAAGAGGGCCACCCGCCTGAGCGCGAGCCGTTCCTGGAGCCGCGCGACAAACCGGAATAGACCCGGCGGTCACGTCGAAGAAGCTCCTCGCGGAGCTCACGCGACGTGAGCGAGGGCGGGATCGGCGTTTAGGCCGGATTCCAACTCCAGCAACGGCCTAGATAGCTGGTGCCGGCGCTGCCATTTCGAAGCGGTCAGGCGCTGGCGAGCGAGGAACCACGAGTACATCGACGCCGTGAACGCACGTCGACGTGCTGAATACGGTGAGTCACCCCCGCTGCAGACGCGTCCGTGTGCCGTCTGTGGGAAACCGATGATGGAGCGTGCCGACGCCCGGTGTGCGGTCCTTAGTGCCGGCCGCGCGCACAAGCGCGAGCTGCTATCGAGGCCGCGGAGCGCCCTGAGCGCGAGCGCCCCTTGCGAGGCGCTGGCTCAAGTGAATGTTTAGGCATGCCGTCGAGGGACAGACCGGTCTGGCCACGGATCTGGTCGGAGGCTTTCAGGGGTCTACTGGATCGGATTACGTGCGAGGAAGGG
>Ga0126311_10000257_pt1 | contig 25845 bp, 21 predicted proteins | sample Plot61_FD_92539 | JGI IMG/M metagenome (GOLD analysis project Ga0126311, IMG submission 92539) | Serpentine soil microbial communities from UC McLaughlin Reserve, CA, USA - Plot61 | ecosystem: Environmental > Terrestrial > Soil > Grasslands | place: USA: UC McLaughlin Reserve, Lake County... | reverse complement strand
CGCCAAAAACTGCATCGCCGCCGGATCCGAAGCCGTGGCCTTGATCACGATGGTGTAGTCCATCGCGCCGAAGTCTTGCAGCGTCTTGACTACCTGGGCCACCGTCGACGCTTTCTGACCAATCGCAACGTAGATACAGATTACGTCTTTACCCTTCTGGTTGATGATCGTATCGATCGCGACCGCGGTCTTACCTGTCTGACGATCGCCAATGATCAATTCGCGCTGGCCACGACCGATCGGCACCATCGCGTCGATAGCTTTGAGACCTGTTTGCAGCGGCTCTTTCACTGGCTGTCGATCGATCACACCGGGCGCGATGCGTTCGACCGGATAGTAGTGTTCGGTAACGATTGGACCAGCATCGTCGATGGGATTCCCAAGCACGTCGACCACGCGTCCAACAAGCGCCTCGCCGACGGGCACCTGCATAATGCGGCCAGTCCGCTTTACGAGATCACCTTCGCGGATAGTCTGAAAGTCACCAAACAACACGGCGCCGACCTTGTCTTCTTCAAGGTTCAATGCGAGACCGCGAACGTCGTGTGGAAACTCGAGTAGCTCGCCCGCCATGACCTTTTCCAGGCCGTGCAACTCGGCGATACCGTCGCCGATCTTGATGACGGTTCCCACCTCAGAGACCGTCACTCCGGTTTCGAAGTTCTCAATCTGCTTGCGGATAATCTCGTTAATTTCGCTGGCTTTGATTTCGTCCATAATTCCCTTCTAACCACCTGCCATTTCATTCGCCAATCGATCAAGCTGGCTTTGCACCGACCCGTCGAAGATCGTCGAACCGATGCGTGCCACCAAACCACCGATAATTGATTCGTCTGTCGCAAAACTCAAACGCACTTTGCGACCGGTCGCGGCGGCCAAAGTTTCATGGAGGCTGTTTCGTAAATCTTCCGGGAGAGGCCGCGCCGTTGTAACGTGCGCTGCTATCATGCCGCCGCGTTCGTCAAGCACCTGGCCAAAACGCTCGACGACCGCTCCCAACTGCGAGAGGCGCTGATTCTTCAACAGCACTCGCAGGAAACTTGCGGTCGTTTCTCTCACACGAGTGCGCGAGATCAGATCCTCGAGAACCTTTCGTTTGTGATCGTAAACGATGGTGGGATTCGCAAAGACTTCTTTCAACTGCGGGTGGGCTTCCATCATCCTTGCCCATTGGTCCAACTCGTTTTGGACCTCGCGTTCTTCGCGTCGTTCAATTGCGACATCCGCAAGGGCCGTAGCGTAGCGGCGTGCAACAGTCTGCAGGCTCAAACCGTGGTCCTCCTCAAATCCCCAATGTTCTCCTTTATTAGAAGCGTGTCGTCTTCAGGCCTCATCTGGCCCCGAACCGACACGCGCGCCAGCTCAACGCTTCGCTGCGCCAGAAACTGGCGCAACTCTTTGCGGGCCAACTTGTCTGCTGATTCCATCTCGCGCTGCGCCTGCTGTTTGAGCTTCTCGATTTCATTTACGGATGCGGCAGCCAAACGTTCCCTTTCGGACTTCGCTTCCTGTTGCGTTTGCTTGCGAATTGCCGACACGTGCTCATCGACGCGGCTCAGCAGGTCCTCCGCTTCAGTCACTCGCGCCAATGCTTGTTCGCGTTCAGCCTGCGCGGTAATCAACTCTTGCTGGATAGACTGACGTCGCGTTGCCAATGCTGCGCTGATGGGTTTACGTAATACGTAGATGCCTGCGGAAGTGAAGATGGCGAGATTCAAAAACTTCCAGATCTCGAGACCCGGATAGTTGAACCACTCCATCCATTCTCCGGAGATAAGTAGCAACATATTAATGAGTACGACGGCGCAGTACTTGAGCACTGATCAAACCGCTGATAGAGGCTGCCTGAGTTTCGAGTTCCTGTTTTACCGACTGCTCTTGTCGTTTAATTTTGTCGAGTTGTGTGGCGACCTCGCGCGAGGTTTGTTCGCGATAGAGCCGCACCTTTTCGTCCTTCTCTTTGAGACCGTCGGCACGCTCTTTTTCCAGAAGTTTGTATCCGTCAACCCTGGCCGCATGTAAGGCTTCGTTATACTTCCTCCGTTTCTCCTCGGTCTCGGCCGCTAATGCCTGCGCCTCCCTTAGACGGCCCCCGATCTGTTTTTCACGTTCTGCGAGGATTCGGTTGATCGGCCTCAGCAACGTGCGGTTCAGAATAAAGACCATGACGACCACCATTAACAGGTGGAGCAGCAACGTACCATCAGGAACTAACTGAATTTGGGTCTCTAAGAGAACCATCTACTTCCTCTAATCTGTGTACAGATTGTGGTTGCCGAAAAGCGCGCGAGTCTAACATGCCGCCAAAGACCGGTCAACCGAGTCTAGTTCGTTTTACAATGTAGCCTTCCCCCGCCGCATCATGATTGTATATGTTACAATCGGGTCGGGAGCATGAGCAGATTGTAGACGCGATCCAGGTCTCGTGCGTCGAAGAAACTGATCTCAATCTTCCCTTTCCCGTCCGCCGCTTGCGTGATTTTCACCTGCGTTCCTAACACTCGACGTAGCTTAGTCTCGGCAGCACGGACATTCGGATCCTCCGTCGGAGCTGCGCCGGACTTCTTCGCCGCTGGCTTCTCGTCACTCCTTTTTTGCACGAGCAACTCCGTCGCTCGGACGGACAGTCCATCATCAATAATCTTCCTCGCCATTCGCCGCTGAAGATCCACATGGCTTAGCGCGAGGAGCGTTCTCGCGTGACCCGTCGATAACCGGCCCTCGATAACGAGCTGTTGCAGATCATCCGGAAGCCGGAGCAGACGAAGGTAGTTTGTGATATAGGAGCGATCGCGCCCAACCCGACTGGCCAGCGCCTCCTGCGTCAGCCCGACAGTCTCGATCAATTTCTTGTAAGCCTGTGCCTCTTCGATCGGATTGAGATCCTCACGTTGGATATTTTCGATCAACGCTATCTCGAGGAGATTGTCGTCCGGAACCTCCTTCACTACCACTGGAACTTTTGCCAGCCCTGCGAGCCGTGCCGCCCGCCAGCGCCGCTCGCCGGCGATCAGTTCGTAGCCATCGCCCCGCCGCCGGACTATGAGAGGCTGAACTATTCCGTGGCTTCTGATTGACTCCGCCAGACTTTCCAGGCTCGCCTCGTCAAAATGCGTGCGAGGCTGCATGGCGCCCGGCACAATTGAATCGAGTTCTACTTCGGTTGGCTCGGAGCCGAGGTCAATCGTACTATCAGAGGACAGAAGAGCTCCCAGCCCCCGACCCAGCGCTTTTCGATTCATCGATAATCTCCCTGGCTAATTGTGAATAAGCTTCGGCCCCCTTGGAGTTTGCGTCGTAACTGATGATTGGCTTGCCATAACTCGGCGCTTCTGCAAGCCTGACGTTCCTCGGAATCACCGTCCGAAAGACCTGCAGCCCATAAAAATCCCTTAGATCGGCCGCGACGGCAGCCGAAAGGTTTGATCGCACGTCGTACATCGTGAGCAGCAGACCCTCGATCATGAGTCCCGGATTGTGAAGCCGCCGGATGCGCGCGAGGGTGTCGAAAAGTTCGGTTACCCCTTCAAGGGCGTAGTACTCACATTGAATCGGAACCAGCAGCGACTTCACGGCCGTGAGAGCGTTGAGCGTCAAAAGCCCGAGTGATGGCGGACAATCGATGATGATGTAATCGTAATTCCCCTCGACGCTCGCGAGCGCATTCTTCAGCTTGAACTCCCGCCGCTCAACATCAACTAATTCAATCTCCGCGCCTGCGAGGTCCTTGTTTGAGGGCACGACTTGAAGAGTCTCAATTGTGGTGGGCAAAGAAATGGCCGAGATCGGTTCATCAAGCACGATGCTGTGGTAGAGCCCGCGCCGGAAACTGCCGCGCTGGATCCCGACACCAGAGGTCGCATTGCCCTGTGGGTCTGCATCAACGAGCAGAACGCGGCTGCCCCAGTTTGCAATGGTGGCAGCCAGATTGACGGCGGTAGTCGTCTTTCCGACTCCACCCTTTTGATTGGCGACGGCTATCGATTTAGCCATAAGCGGATAAACCTAACACAGTCGGGCCAAACGAGCCACAACCGACATGTTTCACGTGTCCCGCTCGGGTTTCCCCGTAAAGTGGGACACGTGAAACACCTCGCTTGAGACGGTCAAAGGCTATTTTGTTGGGATGAAAGGTAAGCGAGTAGCGTTGAGAGCGCGCCAGGTGTAAGCCCCGGCAGACGGCGCGCTTCGCCGAAGGTCAGCGGCTGCGCGCGATCGAGGCGTTCGACAATCTCATTCGAAAGGCCGGCGATTCCGCGGAATACGGTTTGACGCGGAATTCTGAGGGCGTCGTGCTGGTACAGCTTCGCAACTGCTGCGCGCTGAGTATCGAGGTACCCGGCGTAGAGCGAGTCCGCAAGGACAGAGTTGAGATCGGCTTCGGCCACTGGTTTTAGCTCTGAAGGCAAGAGTGGGGCGATGAGATCCGGGGTCACCTTTGGACGCTTAGCCAATTGTGACAAGGAAATCGAATCGCCCAAGTCGCTACCGATAAGCGCCGATAGCGCGGCGTGCTGCGCGTCCGCTCGACGTAAGCGTACGCTGTCGAGCGCGGTTCTTAACTTTGCAAGTCGCTCTTGGCGGGCATTGAACCGCTCCCAATCCGAATCTCCGACGAGGCCCAGTTCCCTGCCGTAACGCTCAAGTCGGTCGTCTGCGTTGTCGTAACGCAGCGCTAGCCGGTACTCGGCGCGTGAAGTAAAAATTCGATAAGGCTCATCTACGCCCTGCTTGATCAGATCCTCGACGAGCACTCCTATATAAGACTCTTCTCGCCGCAGCCGGAGCGACTCTCGTCGTTGGGTGTAAAGCGCGGCATTAATCCCAGCCAACAGTCCCTGGCAAGCGGCTTCTTCGTAACCCGTCGTGCCATTGATTTGGCCGGCATGAAACAGGCCGGGCACGCGTGCCGTTTGCAGATCCGGTCCGAGCTCACGCGGGTCGACAAAGTCGTACTCGATTGCATATCCCGGACGAATGATCCGCGTTTCCTCCAACCCGGGAATCATTCGAACAAGATCCTGCTGCATTTCCGCCGGTAGCGACGTCGAAAAGCCGTTTAGATAGACTTCGTTCGTGTCGTGACCCTCGGGCTCCAGGAAGAGCTGATGTCGAGACTTGTCCGAAAATTTTACGACCTTATCTTCGATAGAGGGGCAGTACCGCGGACCGACGCCTTTAATCTTTCCGGAGTAAAGCGGCGACTCAGCAATGTTGGCCCGAATCGCGTCGTGAACGTGTTCTGTCGTGTAGCCGATGTAGCAGTTAATCTGTTTCTGCTCGAGACTATCCGTCGCAGACGAAAACGGCACCGGTATTTGATCGCCAGGCTGCGGCTCAAACGCAGTCCACTCAATAGTTCTGCCATCCAGACGTGGCGGTGTTCCAGTCTTCAAACGACCGACTGGAAAACCGAGACGTTTTAGTGCTTCGGAGAGTTCAATCGCTGCCGGTTCCCCTGCGCGGCCACCGGAATAAGTTCTGCGACCGGTGTGGATCAGACCATTCAAGAACGTTCCCGTAGCAACCACCACTGCCTGCGAACCAAAGCGCCGTCCATCTTCAAGAACAACTCCGGCAAGTTTTCCGTGGTCGAGTACAAAATCGATAACCTTTCCCTGGCGCAGATGGAGATTGGAAGTAGCCTCCAACGTTCGCCGCATCTCGCTACGGTAGCGCATGCGATCCGCCTGTGCTCTCGGAGACTGAACCGCCGGCCCGCGCGAGCGATTGAGTAGTCGAAACTGAATGCCGGTACGATCGATGACGCGTCCCATGATTCCGCCCAGCGCATCGATCTCTCGTACGAGGTGGCCTTTCGCAATACCGCCGATCGCCGGATTGCACGACATCTGTCCGACGAGATCGAGGTTCAAGGTGATCAGTCCAGTCTCGGCGCCGAGGCGCGCGGCAGCAGACGCCGCCTCACAACCCGCATGGCCGGCGCCAATCACGATTACATCGAACACTTCATCAAACGACATAACTACTTCCCAATACAAAACGTCGCGAAGATCTCCGACAGAATATCTTCCGTGGTCGTCTCTCCGGTGATCTGCCCCATGAACCGCAACGCATTATGCAGCGGTGCTAGCACCACTTCTTCGCTATGCCTCACCTGCAATGCCGCCCGTGCTTCATCCAGTTCGCGCTGCGCGTTGCACAACAGATCGTAATGGCGAGCATTGGTTATCAACAAGCTGCCCTCATCGATTCCGCTGTTATTCAAACTTGCGAGAATCGCTGAGCGCAGCGTCGAGAGTCCTTCACCAGTTCGCGCAGATACATTAATGGGTTGCAGGTCAGCAATACAACTCGTCGATGTCGCATTGAACTCTGGTAAGTCGCTTTTGTTTCTCACCACGAGGCGCCGCGTGTGCTCAGTTTGATTCAACAAGCCATGGTCCGATGGTCCAAGTTCGGCGGAACCGTCGAGAACCACCAGCACCAGATCGGAATCGCCCATAGCGCGTCGCGTGCGTTCGATCCCCAACGTCTCAATGCCGTCGGTTGTTTCGCGAACTCCGGCGGTATCAGTGAGAATTACAGGGATTCCCTCCAGGTCGATCGCTTCTGACAACGTATCCCTCGTCGTGCCAGGAATATCGGTGACAATAGCCCGTTCGCGCTCTACTAAAGCATTGAAAAGACTGGACTTACCAACGTTTGGGCAACCTGCGATTGCGACTTTAATGCCTTCCTGAAGCAGCCGTCCCGCGGCGTAAGTTCGAGCGAGTTTCTCCACGCCAGCACTAACCGCGATCAACTCACTTTCAATCTCCTGCGCACGCGGCGCCGGAAGATCGTCTTCGACAAACTCCAACGCCGATTCCAACACGACGATCACTTCGACCAGTTTTTCTTTGAGCGGAGCGAGCGCGTTGGAGAGTTCTCCATTGAGTTGGCGCGAAGCTTGCCGAACGGCCGCATCAGTTTGCGCAGCAATCAGGTCGCGAATCGCTTCCGCCTGGGCCAGGTTGATCCTTCCATTCGCCAAAGCACGTAGCGTAAATTGACCTGGACCAGCCAGCACCGCGCCGAGCTCGAGCGTGGTATCGATGATGTTACGAATCACCGCCGGCGATCCGTGACAACTGATCTCAACTACGTCTTCACCGGTAAGTGAGTGAGGCGCGCGAAAGCAGGTCAGCAACACCTGGTCCAACTTCTCATCGTCGCGTGGGCGCACCAAAGTCGTGAGTGTTGCACGTCGATCTTCAACTTGGTGCAGACCCAGGCGCTGCGCGATCGCGATCGCATCGGGACCGCTCAGACGAATTACAGCAAGAGCTCCGCGACCTCTTGGTGTGGATAGTGCAACGATCGTACTCATCGTGAGTAAGGGGGGTTATAACTGGAGGGCTGCTACGAATCCTTGCGGGCCGAACTCTTCGGACCAATCCTCAATTTACGATCAGATCCTTCGCCGATGGATTCAGTAAAGAGATCGGCACTATCAGCAAGCGTCAGGTGAATAATCCTTCGTTCGTTTGCGCTCATCGGTTCAAACGTAAACGGCATTCCTGTTTGCCGAACTCGACTCGCAGCAAGATTTGCCATCGCCTGAAGCTCGGCTTCGCGGGTCGCGCGAAAGCCGTGCACGTCACAAACGAGTCGCGCGCCACCCGTCAAACTTCTTCCGAAAACCTGATTGATGAGGTGCTGCAAAGCTTCGAGCAACTCCCCGGTCTGCGCTTGCAACAACTCCGCGTCGTGACCCTCGATATCCAGCACTTCGCCCGCGATGCCCTGCTTTACGCCGACGCGCAGTTGCAGACCAGTCTTTTCAAAGACATCCGCGAGAAACTCTGCTGCCTGTTGCGACACCTCTGCCATTTAACTTGATCCCTCACTAGCTGCCGGCGAATCCAACTTCTTCTTTCGTCCCGAAGGCCCTTTCGCAGGCGGCGCCGGAACTTCTTCGTCGTCAGGCTTAGTCCAACGATTGATCAGAAATTGTTGGCTGAACCCGACGATATTACCAACGAGCCAGTACAAAACTAAACCCGACGGCGCGCTCCACAAAATGTAGAGCATGAAGACGGGCATTCCGATCGCCATCATCTTGCGCTGCAATGGATCCGCCGACGGAGCAGGCGTGACCAGTTGCAGCACCACCATCGTTGCAGTCATCAGGATCGGCAGAATATGTATCAGGTGCGGTTCCGCCGCTGACAAATCGGGAATCCACAAAAAGCTCGCCTGTCGAAAATCGAGCGAGATGGTGATGGCGCGATAAAGTGCAAACAGAAACGGCATCTGAATCAGCAGCGGCAAGCATCCACCAAGTGGATTGCCTTCTTTCATCAGCTTCAACTGATCCATCTGCAATTCTTTCAACCGCGGATCAGTTTGTTTCATCCCCTTCATCTTCTCTTGCAGCTCTTTCATCCGCGGCGCAAGCTTCTGCGCTTTCTTCATTGCTTTTGAAGAGCGCCACTTCAGCGGGAAGAAAAGCGAGTAGATGACGATCGTGAAGAGGATGATCGCGATACCGTAACTGCCTGTGCGTTCGAAGAGGAAAGTGATCGCACCAAGGATCGGAATTGCTAACGGCCGTGAAAGCCAACCCAGGTAACCGTAGTCGATCAATCCGTCCAGATCGATCGGCCGCTTGATTACGTTAGTGATGTCCTCACTACTTCGGCTCAAAAGATTATGATCTTTTGGACCGGCATAGACGATGTTGTTTGAGCCGTCAGCAGAAATCGGCACAAACGCTGTGATTAAGAATCTCTTTTCGGCAGTACCGCTACTTGGTTTGTGTTCGTATGAAACCGTTCGGTATTCAAGGCCTTCGGTCTTCTGGTTCGGCACAGCGACCATTGCGAAGTAAGTATCGCCGACGCCGGCCCAATCTACTGGTCCGTTAAGTACGAGCTTATCCGGACTGCTGCTGCTTCCATTAATTCCCGTCGGCGGATGTCGCTCGAGCCGGTTGTTCACGTAAGCAACAGCTTCGGGTGCAACAGAGTAGAACGTGTGGTGACTCACGCCCTGGTCACCGATACTTGGACCAATCGCGAACTTTACTTGCGGCACGGCTTGTTCGCCGCGTTTTACCGAAACTGCCAGACCGGTGTCGTAACGGTCTGCGTCAAAAACAATTTTCTTTCTGGCCTGAACTCCATTCGAGTCCTCGAGGACAAACGTGAGTTCCTTCTTCTCATGTTCTCCAAGATTCACGTCGACGTCGCCATTCGGTTGATCGACGCCCTCGACCTTGTAAGTGCTCGAACTAAGCGCGGCGTCCAAAGCGGCGTCGCCCGTCTGTAACTGAAACGGGACCATACGCGGCTGGCGCTTCAAACCTTCAGGCGAGATCAGCTCGAGAGGTTTTTTATCGCTCTAGTGCCCGGCAACGGAATAAACCTCATATTGGCCCTTGCTGTACTTATTGACTTTTATTATCCAACTGACGGGCTCTGCGCCGAGTGTGTCGAACTTCGCGTCGTATAGCGGAGTTCTGATCGTAATCATTCGTTGCGGCGCGGCGCTCACGTTTGGCGCCGGCTGTGGAGCGGGTGTTGGCGCGTTGTTCGCGGTCGCTGTTTGTTGTGTTGCTGCCGGACTAGCCGCTGGTGAAGGAGTCGCGCCGGGTTTTTGAATCTGTGGCGGAGCCGGATAGAAATAAGTCCACAGAAACAGAATTACTGAGGAGAGCACTAAAGCAATTAAAAGTCGTTTTTGTTGCATCACTGATCATTTAACCGGATCATATCCACCCGGGTTGAACGGATGGCAACGGAGTAACCGGCGTACAGCCATGCCACTACCGCGCCAGGCGCCGTAACGGGAAATCGCGTCAGCAGCGTATTCCGAACATGTAGGAATGAATCTGCACGAAGGAGGTAGAAGCGGTGAAATCGCCAACTTATAAACTTTGAGTAATGAGATCAGAACGCTTTTCACACATCTAAGACTTAGTTACAGTATCGCGCGTTTCCAACCTTTCGACCTTTTCGATAATTCCCTTCAACTCCAGTAACGGCGCATTCACTTTTTGGGTTAAAACTGCCGCCTTCGCGTTCAGCACCCAGTCATACTTGTTCGACAAATCCCGGAGTAAAGTTTCGTTTAATCGAAACGTCTCGCGCAGCAAACGCTTCGCGCGATTTCGTTGCACCGCCTTGCCGAGCGCCTTCTTCGAAGCCGTCACTCCCAGGCGATGGTTCGCTTCCTGGTTTTCAATCACAAAGGCGGTTATGAATACGCCTTCATACCGCTTCCCGTTCCGGTAGACGTGCTGGAATTCTGCAGTATCCCGCAAATACTTCCGCATGCATTAACAAGAAGTTTGACCATTTTAGTAATGGGCAGGAGTCAGACGCTTTCTTCCTTTGGCGCGACGCCGCTTCAGCACGAGACGGCCGTTTTTGGTGGCCATGCGGGCGCGGAAGCCGTGCGTCTTTGCGCGTCGTCTGTTGTTCGGTTGAAAGGTGCGCTTCGACATAGAAATGAATTCTCCTTAAAAACGAAAAGGCTAAGACTAATCGCGGCCTTGGTTTATGTCAAGAAACGGGCCGCTGATCTGCGCCTATTTAACGCGCGTGCGTTCAACAATGACGTGTATTAGAACCACTCTCTTTCTTGTTCAAGACTTGGACGTTAAGATGGCGATCAGGTGGCGTTGTTTTATTGCGAACACGTGCTTGATCATTCCGAAACTTCTATGTTAGTCTCCGCAGGCTTCGAGAGTCACCGACCCGTAAACAATTGATAGATAAAGGCTTTAAAGGGTTACTTTAACACCGGAGAGGTTTTTCCACTAGCTGTGGAAAAGGTTGTGGAAAACCATCCGGCGGTCGACTATTCAGTGGCCAAAATAAGGATTAACGGGATAGGAGCAGGTTAGAGTTCGCTTAGAACCCGACACACAGCGACGTTCGGTTTCGTTACGCGACTTTAGTCAAATTGATGCCGTCCCTGAACGGATTTTAGATGAGCGCTTCTGTAGAGATGAATGTTTGGGGCAGGATACTTCACTCACTCAAAGGCCGGCTGAATCAGCAAACCCTCGATACTTGGTTTAGTCCAATTCAATTCGAAAGTCTCGATAGTTCGCAGCACGTTCTTCGTTTACGTGCCCCGACCGAGGGAGTGAAGGATTGGGTGGTCAGCAACTACGGGAAGGTGCTGGCCGAGTCGCTCAACGACTTGCGCTTATCAGGTTATTCCGTCGGTTGGGTCGTCGGTAAGATTCCCGATTTGGTTCCGGATGATTTCACTCTCTTGCGTCATGAAACTCCGCAAGAAACTGCGACACCTGATCCGCTTCCCGTTGTCACCGTAAGCGAACCATTGCCGACGTCACCGCCGGAACCTTCACTCAGTGCTAAGTACACTTACGAGAGTTTTGTAGTCGGTTCGTGCAATCAGTTTGCACACGCCGCATCGTTGGCCGTCGCTGAAGCCCCAGGTCGAACTTACAATCCGCTCTACCTGTATGGCGGCGTGGGTCTGGGTAAGACTCACCTGATGCATGCGTGTGGTCACGCCATTAAGTCTCGCAATCAACACCTCAAACTCTGTTACATCTCGTCCGAGCGTTTTATGAACGATCTGATCAACGCGATTCGCTATGACAAGACGCAGAGCTTTCGTGAGAAGTATCGATCGGTTGATGTGTTGTTGATTGACGACGTGCAGTTCATGGCCGGCAAAGAACGAACGCAGGAGGAATTCTTCCACACTTTCAACGCGCTCTACGATCAGCAGAAGCAGATCGTGATCAGTTCTGATTGTCAGCCGCGCGAAATACCAACGCTCGAGGAACGTCTGCACTCGCGTTTTGAATGGGGCTTGATCGCTGACATCGAGCCGCCGGATCTCGAAACCAAGATCGCGATTCTAAAAAGAAAAGGCGATCTGATTGGAGTAAGTATCCCTGACGACGTCGCGATGTTTATCGCTGGTCGAGTGAAGAGCAACGTCCGCGAGCTCGAAGGTTCGTTAATTCGTTTGATTGCGATCGCGTCTCTTCGGGGCGAGCCGATTTCGAAAAGCCTGGCTCAGGATGCGATTCGTAATCTCGCAAAGGAAGAAGAGTCAGGCGTTGTTACGATTCAGCAGATCCAGAAGCTCGTGGCTTCGACTTACAAACTGACCAACGAGGAATTGATCTCGAAGAACAATGCCCGGCAAATCTCACATCCTCGTCAGGTCGCGATGTATCTGTGCAAGCACTTGACCAAGCATAGCTATCCCGAGATTGGTCGTGCGTTCGGCGGTAAACATCACACCACGGTGATGCACTCAGTCGAAAAAATCGAATCGCTTGTCGCGACCGATGAAACTCTGCAACGACTCATTAGCGAACTCTCGGAGTCGTTGCAAAAATAGCTTTACAACCGAACTTTTTCACAGTCCACTGAGAACGTTTTGTGGAAATATGTTAATGTTCACGTCCTCTGAATTTTTCCGAAACTGCACGTGGAGATTTGAACAGGTTTCCACAGCGTTGAGATCGTTCTAAGTAATCGTTTCGTTACGGTTAAGTAGTTATTCACAAATCCACAGGCACTACTACTACTGCTGGAAATAAATATTAGGTTTTTAATTCCGTAAGTAGAAGAATCGCGCGAGCGGTTTGTGGATAGTTTGAAGGAGTGATTGGCGATGCAATTTGTAGTGAGCAAGCAAAACCTGCAAAAAGAACTCGGCTTCGTTCAGGGAGTCGTCGAAAAGAAAAACACGATACCGGTTCTTTCAAACATACTCATCGAGTCGGTTGGCGAAAGCACGATCAGAATTACGGGTACCGATCTCGACGTGACTGTTCGTTGCGACATGGACGCGGAAGAGATCACAACGCCCGGATCAATGTGTGTGCAGGCGCGAAAACTTTTTGAGATTGCACGACTGCTTCCGGATGCGCCCGTCAGTTTTAAGAAGGAAGACAACGAGTGGGTTACGGTTAAATGCGATCGCGCTCGCTTCAAGATGGTTGGCGTTGCAAGAGACGCTTTTCCGGAAGTGCCTGCATTTAAATCTGCACCGACGAAGATTCAGGCAGGCGTTATCAAGACGTTTATTGACCGCACTATCTTCGCGATCACTCAGGAAGAATCACGCTACACACTATCCGGCGCCAAGTTTGTTTTAGACGAGACGGGCGCGCGCATGGTCACAACTGACGGTCATCGCCTCGCTTATGTGGAAAAGAAAAACATCGCGCGCAACGGCGCAAAAGAAACAATAGATACCTTGATCCCGCGAAAGACTTTGGCTGAGTTGACCAAACTGACTGCCGGCTTTGACGATGAGATTAGTTTGGGAATGGATGAGAATCACATCTATTTCCAGGTTGGACCACGACTGCTGATTTCGCGCATGCTCTATGGACAGTTTCCAAACTATGAAATGGTAATGCCGAAGAATAACGACAAGTCAGTTGAATTCAACAGCAGTCTGTTGAATCTCGCGATCAGACGTGTGGCCTTGATGGCTGATGAACGATCGCACGCGATTCGTTTCCATCTGGAGCCGAATCAGTTAGTAATCAGCTCTCAAAATGCCGAAGAGGGTGAGGCTAACGAAACAATCACAACAGACTACGCCGGCGACGTAACAGACATCGGTTTCAACGCTCAGTACCTTCAGGAATTTCTAAACGTCGTCGGCGACGCGAAGGTCGCGTTCGAGTTCAAAGACGGCAACTCCCAGGCTGAGCTCCATCCTTCCGAGAATGGCGACTACGATTACAAATACGTCGTTATGCCGATGCGGATCTAAGCGGCAGATAACGAAGATTTATCTGCTAATATCCACTCATGCTGCTCGCTGCAATTGAGGCGACGAACTTTCGCAACTTGAGTGGGAGAATTGAGTGGGGCCCGCGGCTCAATATTATTTACGGAAATAATGGGCAGGGGAAAACGAATTGGCTCGAAGCGATCTACATCTTAGCCAGGACCAAGTCGTTTCGCACACAACGTCTTCAAGAAGCAATCCGGTTCAATGAAGAGCTTGCAGTTGTCAGGGGAACAGTCACAACCGGACAAGATCTGCAAAGAGATCTACACGTAAGTCTTCACGACAACTCAAAGACGATCTTCGTCAACTCCAAACGAGAAACTCTCGCTCGTTATCTAACTCAGTTACAAATCTTCTCATTCACCGCTGCTGACCTAGATGTGGTGCGTGGTATGCCGGAAGCTCGCCGGCGTTTTCTGGACCGCGGTATCTCGTCACTCAAGCCGGCGTATCTGAGGACCATCTCCGACTACAACAAAGTCATCAAACAGAAGAATCGCGTGCTGCAACTGGCTAACGAAAACGAGCTTGGACCAGACAAAGTCGAGGATCTTTTAGCGCCGTGGAACGACCAGTTGGTCCGGCTAGGAGGGTTAATCCATCGAGCACGCGAAGAGTACGTGGGGGGATTGAACGCCGCGCTGGAGCGGCAACTGTTTGAACGAAGAGACGTTACGACGCGCTATGTTTCGTCACTCGAGAACAAAGGCGACACGAGCGATTACGAATCGCTTTTGCGTTCGCGAATCTCGCTGCGCCTGGCGGCCGAAGTCGCTGCGGGCCATGCCCTTATTGGCCCGCACCGGGATGATTTGGAAATCCATTTGGACGGCCGCGAAATCCGCGTTTACGGAAGCTCCGGACAGCAACGTAGCGCATTGTTATTATTAGACTTAGCGGCGATTTCGTTGTATAATTCAGGCTCGAATGACCAGCCGGTTTTCATCATCGACGATGTTGATGCGGAACTGGATGAGCGAAGGATAAGACACCTTCTTGAATACCTTGAAAATCGCACACAAACCTTCATCACAACCTCAAAGCGAAGTCATGTCGAATCTTTCTTTTCGCGGGCCAGTGTGTTCGAAATCGAGGAAGGTAAAGTGCGGAGCAGTAATGTCGAAACTTCGCTCGCGCTCGGCAGTGGAAATGTTTGAGCAGCGTATAGGAGAAGATATTGGTAACACCAGGAACTAACGTAACAAAGAAACCTATGGCTTACGATTCATCATCGATCACAATTTTGGAAGGACGCGACGCGGTTCGTAAGCGTCCGGCCATGTACATCGGATCGACCGGGGAGATTGGTCTGCACCACCTGGTCTACGAAGTGGTCGACAATTCTATCGATGAAGCGCTCGCAGGTTATTGCGATACGGTTGAAGTAGCGATCCATCTTGATAATTCGATTACGGTAATTGATAACGGGCGCGGGATCCCGGTTGACGAAATCAAAAAAGAAAAACGATCGGCGGCTGAAGTGGTGATGACTAAGCTTCATGCCGGCGGCAAGTTTGACTCAAACGCTTACAAGGTTTCGGGTGGTCTACACGGCGTTGGCGTGTCGTGCGTCAACTTTCTTTCCGAGAAACTGCACCTGGAGATCTGGCGCGACGCGAAGACCTACGAGCAGGAGTACGCGCGCGGCATTCCGGTCGCCCCGCTGAATCAAACCGGAAAGACGCGCAAGCGCGGCACGAAGGTCACTTTCAAGCCCGACACGCAGATCTTCACCGAGACGTCATTCAGTTTTGACAAACTTTCAGAGCGGCTGCGCGAGAAGGCATTCCTCAACAAGGGAATCCGCATCACGATCAAGGACGAACGCGAAGAGCCGGAACGTTCACACGAGTTCTACTACAAAGGCGGCATCGCAGAGTTTGTCAAACACCTGAACAAGAACAAGTCGACGCTTCACGACAAGCCGATCTATTTCGAGAAGGAAGGAGATAGCCTTTCGATCGAGGTGGCCATTCAGTACAACGACGGCTACGACGAGAAGGTCTACTCGTTTGCAAACAACATCAACACCGTCGATGGCGGCACGCACCTCTCCGGTTTTCGTTCTGCGTTTACGAGAACGATCAACGCATACGCGCAATCGTCGGGTCTGGCGAAGAACTTTAAAAGCTCGCTGACGGGCGACGACGTGCGCGAAGGCCTAGTGGCTGTCATATCGGTGAAACTGCCGCAGCCGCAGTTTGAAGGGCAAACGAAGGGGAAACTCAATTCCGACGTAAAGGGCGCCGTTGAGTCGTTCCTGAACGATCGCCTGACTGAATTCTTCGAGCAGAATCCGCCTGTGGCGCGAAAGATTGTGGGGAAGGCCCTCGATGCCGCCCGGGCACGCGAAGCCGCGCGCAAGGCGAGAGAAATCGTCCGCAAAGGCGCAATGGGCTCGACCATGCTGCCGGGTAAACTTGCTGACTGCCAGGAGCGCGATCCGGCACTCTCCGAGATCTACATCGTCGAGGGAGACTCGGCCGGCGGCTCAGCCAAACAAGGGCGTGACCGGAAGAACCAGGCGATTCTGCCGCTCAAGGGCAAAATCCTGAACGTCGAGAAAGCACGCTTTGACAAGATGCTTGGGCACAGCGAGATCAAGTCGCTGATCACCGCGCTCGGCACCGGAATCGGCAAAGACGATTTCGATCTCAGCAAGCTGCGTTATCACAAGATCATCCTGATGACGGACGCGGATGTCGATGGTTCGCACATCCGGACGCTGCTGCTGACGTTCTTCTACCGCCAGATGCCGGCGCTGGTCGAGGGTGGACACGTGTACATCGCTCAGCCTCCGTTGTTTAAGGTAAAACGCGGGAAGAAGGAAGAGTACATAAAGGACGAGGGTTCGATGATCCGGTACCTCATGCGTCAAGCTACCAGCGACATGAGCGTTAAGACAGCGGGCGCTGGCCAAGCGATCGAAGGAAAAGAATTGGCCAGATCGCTGGAAAAGATGGTTGATTTTAAACGTTACTGCGAGCGAGCGACCCGGCGACTTGGTGGCGACCCGCAACTGTTGAATATTCTGCTCGAATCGCTGAGTGGACGGAAAGGCGTGCTCCGCAAAGAAGGACAGACACTCCGGAAAGTCTTCCAGGATGCCGACCTGATGGCGAAGATCGAGGGAGCTTTGGACAAAGCTGGCTACAAGACGGAACTGACATCAGACGAAGAGCACGGTCTCTGGGAAATCGAGACGGTGGCGGCTACCGGAGTGAATCTGGTCATCGATTGGAACTTCGCGAGCTACGTCGAGTTTCAGACGGCGGTCGAGCTTTACAAGACACTCGAAGACGATCTCGCGGCTCCGTTTGTTTCCGGTGAGAATGGCACCAGCGAAGAAGTGCCTACGCGAGAGGCGTTGCTTGAAAAAGTGTTAACGGCGGCCAAGAAGGATCTGACGATTCAACGTTACAAAGGCCTCGGCGAGATGAACCCGGAACAACTCTGGGAGACGACCATGAATCCCGACAAGCGCACGTTGCTGGAAGTCCGGATCGACGACATGGTGGAAACCGACCAGATCTTCACAGTGCTGATGGGTGATGCCGTTGAGCCGCGCCGCAAGTTCATCGAGGACAATGCCCTCGACGTGCGAAATCTCGACGTGTAATTCAGTCGCGGCTAGATTTCTCACGGAATCTTTCAACCTTAAACCGCCACAGTCTGACGGGTTCGCCGGCCGCAATTCCGGCTTTACGGGCAGCGATCTCGACCTGGTGGGCTGCGTCCGTAATGCCGGGAATGTCGGGCAGCAACAGTCCTCGCCTGACTCCACTCTGATCCTCGACGATCACTCCGAAGACTGCTGGATCCAGTTCATTCATCTCCGTCTCTTCAGGCGGGAAAAGGACATCGACTGAGTAACGCAGGTTTGATAACTCTTCGACTCTTACCGGTTCGAAACGTGGATCGTTCGTAGCGGCGCTGATCGCGTTTGCAACTATTTCCTCGGCCAGCATATCGCGAGCGGGTTCGATTGTTCCGATACAGCCACGCAACTCTCCATCAAGTGTTTTGAGTGAGACAAAACACGGCGCGGGTGTTCCCATGAGGCCGCGTGTGGCGTCGACCGGATCGAGGATCTCTCCGGAGCGGATGAATGTCTCCACTGCGTTTCGCGCTAACGCAGGGGGATCCAAATTGTCAGAAGCAGCAGGTTGATTGATCAGTTGGGCCACGAGGTAACCAACGCCAAACGGCGCTTCGTAACTCAGCACTTCGCACGACCAGGGCAGCTCAGCGGAGGCGCCAATCGCAACCAGTATCGAGCGATAGCCACACTCTCCCGCCAGGCGCCGCAAGTTGTGGTCGATTTCGGCAATCTTCTGCGGCGCGTTTGCGCGGAGCGCCGTGACAACTTGTTCGTCGAAGAAATGCGCATTGGGGTTGTAACCGGCGGGCGCGCTCGGCCTGAGCCGGTGACTCAAGTCGCCACTGGCAATGAACGCGACGGGCCGTCCGAGTTTATCCACCGCCTGTTTGATACAAGATCCAAAACGCAAGTGATCTTCATTGGTGAGATAACTGTAGCCGAGTGTTACGACCTTTCCGTTCCAACCGTTGCGAAACAGGAAGTAAAGTGGAACGGCAATACCGTGATCGAGATCCTGTGCGGCGAGCATCGTCACGTCATATTGTCTCGCGGCCGCAGCGTCCTTAATTGCATCGAGCAACTCTTCATCGATCTGCGCGGTGAAATACGCGTCAGGCGCGTTGAAGCGTGAGAAATCGGCGAAGACTTCAGGCCCATCGTAAGCGACGAAAGAGTCGGCTTCGAGCGGCGCGTGCGGCGAGATCAGGACGACGGTCTCAGCCTTACTTTCGATGACGCGCCGGGCGAGCTCCGCCATGGCGTCGATCGAGTCTTCCACGTCAGAGATAGACTCACGACCAACCTCAGGCACCATGATTGGTGGATGCGGCGCAATGCCGGAAAAGACGAGGCAGCTCTGGGTAGCCATATTGCTTTCGTAGGAGGGAACGACTGGTATTCTATCTCCACAAGAGTTTCACGCAAAGGCGCGAAGTTTTATGATGCTGCAATGCATTACGATCTGTTGATTGTTGGCGCGGGCCCGGCCGGTTCTTTTGCCGCCGAACTACTAGCAAAGGGCGGAGCGAAAGTCGCGTTGTTTGATGGGCGACCCGCGGGTGAGCCGAAGGCCTGTGGCGGCGGTGTGACGGCGAAGGCGTTGAAAGCCTGGCCACACTTGCTCAACGCCGTCGGCCGCACAGTCGGTGAATTGGATTTGTACTCGCCTTCGAGTAAACGGCTTCACCTCGTGCTTGAGGAGCCTTTCGCGATCTATTCGCGCCTCGCGTTCGATTGTTACTTGCGTGACCGCGCTCGCGATGCCGGCGCGGAAATCATTTCCGAAAAGATTTCAGCAAGAAAGATAAAAAAGACTGACGGCGGCTGGCTCGTAAACGAATGTGCCGGATCTTTCCTGGTCGGAGCAGAAGGCGCCAACAGCGGCATCGCGAAGATGCTGGTTGGACCATTGCCGCCGTCAGATATGGAAGTGGCTTTTGGTTATCGTTCGCCGCTGCCCGCTAACAACATTGCGCCGACGGTGGTGGCGTTTTTGCCCGGATGGGTTGGCTACGCGTGGGCGTTTCCCCGTCCGGATCATATTTCGTTTGGTATCGCGACCACACAGGATGCATTCGAACATCAGCCGCTGGACGATTTGCTCTGGCAATTCATGATCGGTTACTACCAGCAATGCGAAGGTGAGAAGGTCAAGTTCTGGCAAACTGAAACGACAAACGCACGCATTCAAGCGCATTTGCGCGCGACGGCTGAGCGCTACGCCGCACGCATTCCCGGCTTAGCTGCGCAGACGTGGGACCGCAGAAAAGCCTGCGGCGATGATTGGGCGCTGCTTGGCGATGCTGCGGGTTTTGCCGATCCAGTGACCGGCGAGGGCATTTACTACGCGTTACGTTCAGCGGAGTTGTTTGCAGATGCATACTTGCGCGGAGTTCCACTGTCTTACGAACGCAGTTGGCGCGCGGACTTTGGCGCCGAGCTGCGACGCGCCGCACAAATGCGCCGCCGGTTTTACGGTAACTTTTGGGGCGCGCCATTCACCGAACGCATGATCGACTTTGCGCGTGGACATCGCGGCGTGAAGCGCGTGCTGGGTGACCTCGTCGCGGGCGAACAGGGTTACGTCAACTTAAAGAAGAAACTCGTGAAGAGCGCATTTCGTCCCGTCTAATGTTCAAAAACTTATCGGCAGTAATTTTGAGCTTGGGCCTGATTGGACCAGCTACTGCGCAACGCCTGCGACAACCGCGTGAAGTGATTGAAGCTTATCGCGTTTGTCAGCGATTTCAGACGTTGATGGCCGAGAACCTGGATTTCGATCGAGCGTTCGAAGCGACGTTTACGAAAGACGCATCGCGACGGCGCGAGATCGCGATCACGGAAGGGGAGTTTGGAGATCTCGATCTGGCGAAGATTGATGACGCGACATTAATTAAGGCGTTCAAAGCGCGAATGCAGATCTTGTACTTGATGTTGCCGCTCGCCAGTCCGGACAGTAATGAGGAAAAGGTGTTGTTCTTCCCACCGCAGATCAAAGCGATCTTCGAACGGAAGCCACCGCCAACGCCGGAAGAGTTTCCTGCGTATGGGCAACAGTTACAACGTGACGCTATCACCTTCCGCACGCATCTGAACCAACTCGCGAGCCGATCTCCGCGTGTCGCGGAACGCGTGCGTAGGTTCAAACTGGAGCTATCAAAACTACCCAGCCTGCCGGCCAGCAAAGTCGAGCCACTGACCTCATACAGCAAAGGCCGCGTGCTTGGACCAGATGAGAAGTATTATCAGATCGGCGACTACGCGGTAATTCGCGATGGCATGCAGATGAAAATCATCGGTGTCCGCTTCTTCTCCAGACTCTTTTAAGGCGCCTTCTAATGCAGAGATCGCAGAGGGCCCGCAGAGAAATCAGGGGGCGAGGCGAGTGATAGTCCAGGCGTCACCGTCGCGCCGGTAGAGAATTCGATCGTGCAGGCGGCCGATGCGACTCTTCCAGAATTCGATCCGCTCCGGCTTCAGACGGTATCCACCCCAATGTTCGGGGCACTCAATCTCACCGTCGCCGTACTGCTTCTCAAACTCCGCGGCACGCTGTTCCAGCACCGCGCGACTTTCTATCTCCTCGCTTTGCCCCGAAGCCCAGGCGCCGATCTGACTCTCGCGCGGGCGCGTCGCAAAATATTCTCGCGACTCCTCACGCGAAGTCCGGCTCAAACTTCCTTCAACGCGCACCTGCCGATCGAGTTTAGCCCAGTAAAAAACCAGCGCGGCGTAAGGGTTCGCGTCGAGTTGCTGGGCCTTCGCGCTGTTGTAGTTGGTGTAGAAAACAAACCCGTCATGGTCCACCTGCTTGAGCAGGACCATGCGCGCCGACGGCTTGCCGTCACGCGTAGCGGTCGCGAGCGTCATCGCTTCCGGCAACGGAAGTCCTGCTTCGAACGCATCGTTCAGCCATGTTTGAAATTGCTTGACTGGATCTCGATCGATCGATTTTTCATCGAGACCGTCGGAAACGGAGTTAGTTGTCATTTGCGGTATACGGCGCTAAGTTTTCACGTATCTCGGAAGGAATCGGAACAGTTTCAAAAGTCTTCTGGTTGATGGCCGCGAGCACAAAGTGCGCCGTCGCTGTCAACTCTTCACTGCCTTTACGACGCACCTCGAAATTCAGTCGCATCGACTTCGTCCCAAACCGTCCCACATAAACACTGACTTCCAACACATCATCCAGTCGCGCAACACGATGAAAGTCGCACTCGAGATGCACACGGGGCAGCCAGATATTCAACTCGTCGAAGAACACGCCATAGTGAAGCCCGACTTCACGAAACAGCTCAGTCTCGGCGTACTCGAAGAAGTGAATGTAAGCACCGTAAAAAATGATGCGCGCGGCATCGACGTCGCCCCAGCGCACGCGCTCTTCAATCGTAAACTTTTTATGGGCCATCTAGTTGGTCAACTCTTTCATAAAACGCAGCAACGCCTCGTTAAACTGCTCGGTGCGTTCGAGATTGGAAACGTGTCCTGCATTCTCGATCACTACCAAACGCGATCCGGCGATTGCCTGATGCATTTTCTCACTGTCGGCAACAGGCGTGATCGCATCCTCCGCACCGACGAGGATGAACGATGGCACTGCGATCTTCGAAAGCAGATCCGTCTGATCGTCACGCTCAGCCATTCCTCGCAACGCCGCTGCGGCGCCCTCAGGTTTAGTCTTCAGCATCATGTCGCGAACACGCTTTACAATTTCGGGATGCTTGCTGACGGTTTCGGGAGTAAGCAGCTTGGGCAACATCGAATCGGCGATGCCGGCCATTCCTTCATCGAGAGCTTTCTTAGCTTGTTGAGCACGAGTTTGTTTCGCTTCTTCCCTGTCGGCCTGTGCGCGAGTGTCGGCCAGAATCAAAGCTTTCACACGGGAAGGCAACTGTTTGTATAACGCGAGTGCCACGTAACCGCCCATCGACAGACCTGCGATCGTCGCGCGCACAATTCCCAACTGGTTCAACAGCATCGCCACATCCTGGGCCATCTCGTTCATCGTCGCACTTGCCGCAGCATCACTTTCACCAAAGCCTCGCAGATCAGGTGCGATAACGCGACAGGTGCTGCTCAGTGCTTCGACTTGTTCGTTCCAAAGTGAGCGGTTGAATGGATAGCCGTGAATCAGCACGACCGGTCGACCGATGCCCGCGTCGGTGTAGGCTATTTGTAGATCGTTAAGTCGAATGAAGGCCATGTGAAGTTAAAACTCCCGCTTCGCGGCGCGTGCGACGACAGAAATCAACTCAGTCAACTCTACCGGTTTCGCCAGGAAAATCTGAAATCCGGCCGAAAGCGCGCGTTCCCGATCCTCCTCTTTCGCGTATGCCGTGATCGCCACCGCCGGTATCGTTTGCGTTGCGCCATTCTCGAGCCGGCGAACCTTTTCAATCAGCCCGTAACCATCTTCGTCAGGCATGGCAATGTCTGACACTAATACGTCGGGACGCTTCTTCGAGATCGCCTGAATTGCCTCGCCCGCCGACGACACGGCAGTAACGTTCGCGTGCCGCCTGGTCAATGCCGTCGTCATGAGCGTGAGCGTGTCTGAATCGTCATCGACGAGCAACACGTTGACGCCGGACAGCAACTGCGGAGGCTGTGAAAATTGATTGTGATCAACAGCCTGAGTCGATCGCGCCTCTTTCTCCAGCAGCGGGAGCCTGATTGTAAAAGTCGCTCCTCGACCAACACCCGGACTCTCCGCGCGAATCGTGCCGCCATGTATTTCCACGAGGTGCCGCGCGATCGCGAGACCAAGACCAAGACCGCCATGCTGACGCGTCGTGGTGCTGTCAGCCTGTCGAAATCGTTCGAAAACGTACGGCAGAAACTCCTTATTAATTCCCTGGCCGGTATCTGAAACCCCAACCTCGACGACGCCCGCACCCTGCGACACTTTCACACAAACGCGGCCGCCATTCTCCGTAAACTTCACTGCATTCGATAACAAATTCCAAACTACCTGCTGCAGCCGGTTCGCGTCGCCGGAGATCATCGCTGGTGTGCGATCGAAATATCTCTCGATCTTGATCCCCTTCGCATCGGCGGTGGGCCGGACAACGTTGATTGCGTTCTCGACGACCGGCACTACTTCCAACGGGTGCAGATCGAGATACAGGTTGCCGGTAATGATGCGCGACACATCCAGAATGTCGTCAACGATCTGCGCCTGTGCTTTCGCGTTGCGGCAGATGGTTTCGACTGCCTGCTGTGTGACGGAGTCGTCGAGCGTGCCGCCTTCAAGCATTCTGGACCAGCCGAGTATTGCTGTCAGAGGTGTGCGCAGTTCATGAGAAACGGTAGCGAGAAACTCGTCCTTCAAACGATTTGATTCTTCGGCGGCCTCGCGCGCGGTGCGTTCGAGTTTGAGCAGTCGTACGTTTTCAATCGCGACGGCAGTGAGGTTCGCAGCCATGCTCATCGCGGTCGCATGTTCCGGACGATAAACGTCGTGCTCATAACTTTGGACTTCGATCGAACCGATGATCCTTCCCATCACCGCCATCGGCACGGCCATCGAAGAGTCCGGACGCAAGCCATTATCGGGACCGACAACGACACCCTGACCGCCCTGCGTCGCGTGCATGTAGTCGGTTGTAATAATTACTTCTCCGGTACGCACCGCGCGACTGTTTGGACCAGTAGTCGTCACAGGCATCGGCGGCAACTCAGTTATGTCGAGTTCCACACCATCAGCCCAGCCATAACAACAGGTACGAACGTCGCGAACCGAATCGTAAAGAGAAACAAAGAACCCGTTACAAGGAAGCGACGAATTGGTGAACTCGCGCAGGGCACGGTAGATTGCACTCAACTCGCGGGCGGTTCCGAGCGCCTGGGCCAACGCCTTGATTCGCTCGATCAGGCGTTCGTATTCGAGAACTGCTCGCTTGTTCGCATCGCGCACCGCTTCGGCCGTTTGTTGCAGTGTGGCCTCAGATTCCCTGACCTCTTCAGTTGCCTGTTCGGCGCGCGCACGAGCGCGAATCTCAGCGCGAGTGATTGCAAAAAATAGAAAGCTCAGCAGACCGCCGAGGAGCAGTGTGTACTTGAGCAACGGCCTGCCCGAGTATTTCTCGAATGATGGTTTAGTGGCGTATGCGATGTTCCACGTGTGTTCGGCAAGGTCCAGCTTCTTTACGTCATGAAAAAGCGGATCACTTGATACATCGGTCCATGCGGCACTTAACAGATTTTGAGGGCCCTCAACTCCGTCGTAGACCTGGAAACTCACGTCGTAATTCTTTTCCTCAGTTACGGGGGCAAGAAAGTCATCAATCCGGTAAGGACTGTAAACAAATCCAACCAGAGCCTCGCGTCGTTTTTCGATCGTATCCGGCGGAACTCCGTTGCGATAAACCGGTGCGTAGATCAAAAACCCCTTTTGCTTTGAAGCAAGATTGCGTTCCTGGATCAACTCCACTCGGCCTGATGCCGTTGGTCTGCCGGAATCACGCGCGGCGTCCATCGCCTGGCGACGAACTGGCTCAGTTGCCATATCGAAGCCGATGGCCGACTGGTTAGGAGGGTTCATGGGTTCAAGGTACTGAATGATGACATGGGCTTTTTCACCTTCGCTAAACCGGCGTGCGAACCCGATACCCAGCACACCTTTATAGTTTTTCTCTAACTCAATCTGGCTAACGAAGCGACCAAACTCCTGCGCATTAACAACGTCACTCGCCGCAAATAAACCAGTCCCCGCACGTAACAGCGCGATCGAGGTTGCGATTCTCAACCTGATCTTCTCCTGAATTTCCTGGGCCGATCGGTCGAACCTGCTGCGGTCTTGTTCGATAGTGAGTTTGGAGAAGTAGTGATAAACGACGAAGGTAAAGCAGAACCCCAGCAGGAGAATGAGGTAAGGCAGAATGCGACGCGACAGTGGATTGGTTCGTGTCATCCGCATCAATCCGGAGGCCGGGGCGAGAAACTACTTAATCTTCTGAGTCCGGCGACGAAGAAAATCTATCAGGACAAACTGGGACAAGTTTCCCGGGTTAGCGAAATAAGCTTTGCCATTGGTCATGGCGCTCATCTGTTTTACGAAATCGACCAGGTAGTAGTCGCTGGCCAGCATGAATGTGTTGATCATGATACCGGCCTTGCGACAGGCCTGTACTTCTTTGAAAGTTTCAGACATCACGAACGGATCGCCGCCCATCGAGTTCTTATAAAGACGACGGCTCGCGTCCGTCTGGCCGCCCTTTTTAACGCCTGCGCCCGCGGAAGTCTGTACGAAACAGGCCGTAGGCTTGCCGTCAGTGACCATCACGATCTGCTTCATCTCCTTGCGTTGCGCCTGAAGCAGACGGCGCGACAGACGCAATCCCTCAGCAGTGTTCGTGTGATATGGACCAACCTGCGTGGTCGCGAGCTTCGCGAGCGGAAGCTCTTCGGCGCCGTCGTGGAAAAGGACCACTTTGAGGGAGTCGCCGGGATACTGCGTGCGAATCAGGTGCGACATCGCGAGCGCCACT
>Ga0126311_10000256_pt1 | contig 25879 bp, 8 predicted proteins | sample Plot61_FD_92539 | JGI IMG/M metagenome (GOLD analysis project Ga0126311, IMG submission 92539) | Serpentine soil microbial communities from UC McLaughlin Reserve, CA, USA - Plot61 | ecosystem: Environmental > Terrestrial > Soil > Grasslands | place: USA: UC McLaughlin Reserve, Lake County... | reverse complement strand
TTTTGAGGCAAAAGCTGCTTAAACCGAAAACCTCACGGCCTGCTAACCTAAAAACGCCAAAGTTACGCGGGAAGAAATCTGCTCGATGGTTGAAACCGTCCTGAATAACTCCCACTATAAAGAACAAACGGAATTGATGGCCGCAAATTTCGTGAGCGCGAATGCGCGGAAAAAGCGATCGAGGTGTTGGAAGCATTCCTTCCGGCCGGCATCCACAGTTTGCAGGACGTCTGATTTCAAGAATCATCAAAAACTGAAACGGAGAAGTCGATGCCAAATATCCTGGGACTCTCTGCCTATTTTCACGACTCAGCATGTTGCTTACTTAAAGATGGGGTGCTGGTGGCTGCGGCGCAGGAAGAGCGGTTCTCACGTCGCAAGCACGATCCGTCTGTGCCAAAGATGGCTTTCCGTTATTGTTTGTCGGAAGGCAATCTCACTATCGCCGATATAGATTGTGTTGCTTACTATGAGAATCCATCCAAAAAGTTGGACCGTCAACTATGGATGATGTTGCCGAACATTTCAGAGGGGGATGCTTTTCACGTTTGGCGCAATGCGAAACGGCCGGTCCGGGAAATTCGGAGGGTGTTGGGATACGAAGGTCCAGTTCACATCGTAGACCATCACCAGGCACACGCCGCCAGTAGCTACTTCTTTTCGGGATTCTCGGAGTCTGCGGTGCTGACGGTCGACGGTGTCGGAGAATGGGCCACTACTACTTATGGCTATGCTCAGGCGAATACGATCAACTTGTTTGAGGAGGTTCACTTTCCTGACTCCATTGGTCTGCTGTATAGCACCTTCACGAGCTATCTTGGCTTTGAAGTAAACGACGGTGAGTACAAGGTGATGGGCCTGGCGCCATATGGAAAGCCCGTGTATGCGGATCGCATTCGTCAACTAATCCAGCCGCAGGCTCGTGGTCAGTTCTCACTCAATCTCGATTATTTCGACTTTGTGAGCAGAAATCGCATGTACACGGATGCTTTACCGAAATTGTTCGGAGAGCCGCCGCGCGAAAAGGAATCGAAAATCACGAGCTTCCATAAAGACATCGCGAGAAGTTTGCAGTTTATTCTGGAAGAGACGCTCCTTGAAAAAGCAAAATATCTGTACGAGAAAACCGGCAGTGAGAATTTGTGTATGGCGGGGGGCGTAGCGCTGAATTGTGTGGCCAACGCGCGCATCCTTAATGAAGGTCCTTTCAAGCGTTTGTTTGTCCAGCCGGCCGCAGGGGACGCAGGTACGTGCCTGGGAGCAGCGGCCCTGGCCCACATTAATCTGACCGGTTTACGCCCCTCGACTGACCGGTTAGAGCACGTCTATTTGGGTCCGCGGTTCACCCTGGATGAGATTGCGAAGTTAATTGAAGAGACTGGTGTGACTGCCCTGGACTTTCGCGAGCGGGAGGACGATTTGTTGTCGCACGCGGCCGAACTGCTCACAGCAGGAAAGGTCATCGGGTGGTTTGAGGGCCGGATGGAATTTGGGCCAAGGGCGTTGGGGGCGCGATCGATTTTGGCTGATCCGCGCGATCCGGGAATGCGAGACCGCATCAATGCGCTTGTGAAAAAGCGGGAAGGCTTCCGGCCATTTGCGCCAGCGGTTTTAGAATCAAAAGCGGCTGAGCACTTCCATCTGGACCACGCCTCGCCCTTCATGCTCGAAACTTGCGCGGTCAAATCGCAATTGGACCTCCCGGCTATAACACATGTCGATCACTCTGCCAGGGTTCAAACAGTAAACGAGATAATGAGTCCGCGCCTGGCGCGTCTGCTCAAGGCATTTGATGAGCGGACGGGTTGTCCCATTCTCCTTAATACTTCCTTCAATATGCGAGATGAGCCGATCGTGTGCTCGCCTACAGATGCAATTTGGTGTTTCGCCAGAACCGATATTGACGTTCTCTTCCTCGAGGACTTTGTGATTGATCGTTCCGGTCTGGGATCCTGGCAGGAGTTGTGCCGCAGTATTACTGCCAAACTAAAAACGCCAAGCCTCGTCAGTGATCGCGTCTACATGATGATGTAGTTGGGAGGTTGTCTAATGCTCCGTAAACCGGACGCCTTAAAAAATCTTTCTGCCGTTCTTTCTGAGAGGCTAAACACCGCGAATGATCTGCACGAACTCAAACGAATTTTCAAACAGGGCCAGACTCTCATTCAAGATCCTGCTCGGATCAAACGGTTGCCAGGCAATAACTCCGCTAAGGCCGCACCCAAAAAACGCATGATTTCACGCATAGGCATTTGGGAGCCGAAATGGGAAGACGGAGCAGTTTATTTCGTGCGTCCAGCTGAAAGCGATCGCTGGCAGTTTTGGGCCGACGTTGATCGAATCAGTCCCAAGGGAGACCAGTTGCGGGTACTGTTACTGGGGGAATCGGTTGCGCGCGGATTTCTGCTCGACCCCCTTTTTAATATGGCTATCGCACTCCGCACTTTACTTCAAGTATCGGGGAATGCAGACATTGAAATTATAGACCTGGCGCGAAGCGCGCAAACTTTCCTGGGCCTGCAACAGTTATTGGAGCCGGCTCTTGCTCTGGAGCCGGACGCTTATATTCTCTTCGCGGGAAACAACTGGCACATTCCGCAGCTCGAGCTGATGAATTTTGAGCAACTGACAGCGACCTTCCAGCAGACCGAGAAGTGGGGGTCGGTTAGAGCTTTCGTCAAGGAGACGGTAAGGAGCCAGGTGCGCGGATTTGCGCAACGCCTAGGTGCGTTTTCAGCAGAGAACCAGATTCCCGTTCTCTTCATCATTCCCGATTTCAATTTGCGTGACTGGAAGGCGGAATATACCTGGCAAAATCCGCTGGCAACCGACGCTCTAATCCAGCGACGCCTGGACCTCATCACTGAAGCTGAAGCTGCTTTGACTGTAGATAACCTCCAGCGAGCCATGGTGCTGGCCGAGGAGTTGATTGAATTGGAGGACGGTTTACATCCGGCCGGGTTCGATATCCTGGCGAAATGCAAACTCAGAGAGGGAAATGTTTGTGAAGCGCGGCGGCTCAAGGAAGATGCAAAAGATCTCTCGCTTGTTTATCCCGGTCTGCAAGCTCCGAGTTGTTATTCAATCATCCAAAATACACTCCGAGAAGAAGGTCCGCGAAACGGCATCACAATTGTCGATCTGCCACAGCGGTTTGCGGAATATTTGCCCCAGGGATTGCCTGATCGCAGATTCTTTTTTGATCACGTTCACATGACAGTAGCAGGCCTTCGCCTGGCCGCGGCGTCAGCCGTCGAGAAACTTCTGCCCATCCTAGGGAGAAGCGAGCGGAGCTGGGCGGAGTTGAACCAATTTGAATTCCACCTCGAACCTCGAGCGAATGCGCTTGCCCATTTCGCCGCCGCCTGTACGAATGTTACTCAGGCACAGGATGATGAGCTCATCCACTATCACTGCGCCGAAGCCGTGCGGCACGATCCACAAATCGCTGAACTGATGCAACTCTTCATTGATTGGCACATTCGACTGAAGCCTATCAAGTATGTAAAAAGATTTGAGGATACTTTGGAACGGGCGGGATACCGCCGCCTGAATTTCATGTTGAGATCATTCGGCAACCTTACAAACAAGGCTTTATACCCGCCTTTGATCCGCGCCATCACCACCGCGCTGGCGGAAAGCGTACCTCACATAGAAAAAAATATTGACCTGCTGCTGAAGCAAGAACACAGCGTGACGTGCGCTGGGGTTGATCTTTTGCAGAGGTCCAATATGGAATTAACGCAAGCACCACTGGAGAGTCAATGGCGGGAGGACAGTAACTACTTTCGGTCTTACCACCAGGATTCATGTTTTCACATCGTTTGCGATTCGCCTCGTCCGTTAAGCGTCAGACTAATCTGCCGGATCTTCAATACGAAGGCGGCGAGCAGACCAGTAGAACTGCTTGTAAACGGAAGCATTGCGAGACGTTTCCTGGTGAGTACTCAATGGCATACCTGGCGGGGCACTATCCAACCGGAGTTTCTTCACAGCGGCATCAACTCGATCGTTTTACGTTGGCCGGGCCTGGCGCAAACGAAGACAGAACGCGTTGCGGAAATGATTAAAAGCCTGGAATCGGTGATTCTCTGGGGAGATCTAATGGACATTTATAGCGTGTATGGAGAGATACACGAGTTCCGCATACACACTTGACCGAATATAGCCACAAAAACACAAATCATTAGAACCACAACTGAAAACGGTTCGACGGTTGAAGTTGCAATGGTCAGTAACGAAGGTGTCGTGGGCCTTTCCACAATCCTAAAAACCGTGTGATCCCTACGAAGTAATTGTTCAGTTGACCACCGAGGCATTCAGAATCAGAGCGGAAACCTTGCAGGAAGAGTTCAGCAAAGGACAAGCCTTGCAGGGATTAATACTTCGGTACCTCAACGTGCTGATTACACAAATCTCACAAGCATCTATCTGCAATCGGTTACGAACTCTACGACGGATGCTTCCTGACTAACATCCAGTCTGCCCGTCATTACCTCTCCCTGAAAAGTTTGGCACTCCTGCTTCAATTCATCGAGTCCCTGTACATCAATATCTCCTGCAGCGATTGAGGCACCCAGACTAGCCAGCTTAAGTGTAAAATGTCGTCCCAGACCGCTAGCCGCGCCAGTGACAATGGCCCTAACTTCGTTAATCCGCATATTGCCCCTCTAAAGATAATTCTAATTGATTGGAGAAGGGGGTCACTAAATTGCCTGGACCAAAGTATACATCACGGCGTGTACATAGGAGCGGAACCTCTAACCGCTATGTCAAGAATCAGACTGAGTCGAGTTTAGGACAGACAGCGAATTTATTTTCAAGTAGAAACGTCGCGCCGCTGATTATCAGATGTTCCTAAGGGTCATCATGCTTGACCCCCCGAATAGTCTACGCACGCAAGACACAGAATGTCTTTATCTCTGCTGAGTAGGTTGACTTAGTAGTTTCACCAAGGGTTACATTCCGATCCAAATTATGTTGCTGGTGCAATTTGCGGTAGCTTTGTCCACACGAATTGCGAGGCAACGAATCATTTTTCTCACTAATACAATCAAGGGAGTCAAGAAATGAGTGGGTATGACCCGGACAGGGAAGACACGACGATCTACAAGGTTGTAATAAACCACGACGAACAGTATTCGATATGGCCGGCTTCACGAGAGAACCCGCTTGGCTGGGTGGACGTAGGGCGAACAGGCTCAAAAGCTGAATGTCTCGCATACATCCAAGAGGTCTGGACGGACATGAGGCCGTTGAGCTTGAGAAAGCGGATGGAAGAGGCAGCACAAAACACGAGTTCACTATCCGCTGAAATACACGAGAATGGGCAATCAGCCGAACCGAAGGCAGATGATCTGGTAGAGCGCTTATCACAGGGAGACCATCCGGTTGAGGCTAGTCTGCGACCAGAGAAGAATGTGCAAGAGTTTAAGGATTGTATTGACCATGGGTACGTTCACATCAAGTTCACCAGTACGAGAGGCGGGACTGAACTTCGAGTAAGGCTTGACCGCGACGCACTCAATCTGAGCGAGGCTGATTTCGATCACAAAACAGGCACGCTTCACCTGGAAGGTGGCGTGACTCTGAATTACAGGAAAGTAAAGTGCATCGCCGATATTGATCTCAAAACTCTCGTCGGGCAAGGGCATCTCGAGCTCGTGTAATTCTTAACGTATCTCACTTCAGATTGAGCAATTCTGATCTTCAAGAAGTTTTTGACATCGAACGGGGCGTCATAGATGACCGTGTCCAACAGTGATTCTGACTTTTTGAGGCAAAAGCTGCTTAAACCGAAAACCTCACGGCCTGCTAACCTAAAAACATCCCAACAGCTAGAGTTAGATGAATAACTCACCATCCGAATTCAGGGCGCCGTTTGAGCCTTCTACCCTGCTCGACGTCCTTCGCTTCAGAGCGGAGCAAGAGCCTGAGCGACAGGCTTACGTGTTTCTTGAGGTTGACGGCGAAACAGCGGAGACCGGACTCAGCTACGGAGAGTTGGACGCCCGGGCGAGAGCGATTGGCGCTTTACTCCAGAACCGGGTGCAAAGCGGTGAGCCCGTGTTACTTCTCTATCCCCCGGGTTTGGAATACATCGCAGCTTTCTTCGGTTGTCTTTACGCAGGAGCGGTCGCAGTTCCGGTCTATCCGCCGAAGAGCAATCGACATTCATTGCGATTCAAAGCGATTGCAGTGGATGCCCAGGCAAAGGTGGCGCTGACGACGAGTTCTATCCTGTCAAGTCCGACCTTATTTGCCCGCTCGCCGGAACTGAAAGTATTGCAATGGTTGGTCACGGATAACATTGACGATGGTCTGGCGGAAGAATGGCTCAACCCTGGCATCACCAGCAACACACTGGCGTTTCTTCAATACACTTCAGGCTCCACAGCGCAACCCAAGGGCGTGATGCTCAGTCACGGCCATCTTCTGCACAACGAGCGGATGATCCAGCAAGCGTTTCAACAGACAGAGCGGTCGGTCATTGTGGGGTGGTTGCCGCTCTATCATGACATGGGCCTGATTGGGAACGTACTGCAACCTTTGTATGCCGGCGCTCGATGCATACTGATGTCTCCGGCCCATTTCCTGCAGAGTCCGCTGCGCTGGCTACAAGCTATTTCACGTTACAAAGCAACTACCAGCGGCGGGCCGAATTTCGCCTATGACCTGTGTACCAGAAAGACCACTTCCGAACAGCGGGCTCAACTTGACTTGAGCAGTTGGACCGTTGCCTTCAACGGGTCAGAGCCTGTTCACCCGGATACGCTTGACCGTTTCATTGCAGCCTTTGGTCCTTGCGGTTTTCGACCAGAAGCCTTCTTCCCCTGCTATGGGCTGGCTGAAGCTACGCTATTTGTTTCCGGCGGCCCGAAATCTGCTCCACCGATTATTCATAACATTGACGGCACCGCCCTCGAGCACAACCGGATCGTCTCGGTTTCGGCGCAGAAGAAAGACGGCGTGAGAGTAGTAGCTTGCGGTCGCAGTTGGTTGGACGAGCAAATTCTGATCGTTGATCCTGAATCGTCGAAAAGTTGTGAGCCTGATGCGGTGGGTGAGATTTGGTTATCGGGTCCAAGCATAGCTCAAGGATATTGGAACCGAGCCGAAGACTCAGAGTGCACCTTCGGAGCTTATCTCGCGGATTCTGGAAAAGGCCCGTACCTGCGCACAGGAGATCTCGGTTTCATCAGTGATGGGCAATTGTTCATCACAGGCCGGCTCAAGGATCTGATCATCATTCGCGGACGCAACCATTATCCACAGGACATCGAACAAACAGTACAGCAGAGCCATGCGCGATTACGACCGGGATGTGGCGCGGCATTTTCGATCGATGTTCGCGGCGAAGAACGATTAGTGGTGGTCCAGGAGGTTGATCGTCATTGTCAGCATCAGGAGGTTGAAGAGATTATCGCAGCCATCAACCAGGCGGTCACGGCGGAGCATGAACTGACGGTCTATGCTGTGGCCCTGATCAGGCCGGGGACTCTTCCTAAAACCTCCAGCGGCAAGCTTCAACGCCATGCTTGTCGAGCTAATTTCCTAAACAGCAACCTGGATTTAGTCGGAGAGTGGCGGGCGAGTATCTCGTCTCAAAATGATTTTGATGAGTTTCTGTCACCCACGCCGGAACGAAGTGCGGTAGCTATCGAGCATTGGGTTAGATCGCAGTTGGCGGCGAAGCTGGGAGAAGTTGAATCACAAATAGACATCAATCAGTCCCTCGCTAACTACGGTGTTGACTCGCTCATGGCTATGGAAATGATTCACAGCCTCGAAGTCAATCTAAACGTGATTTTGCCCGCAACCAGTTTTCTCCAGGGGTACAGCATCGCACAACTGGCCAGAGAGATCCTCGCTCAACCAGTTACTTGTGTAAGCAATTCAGATGCAATCGCGACTGCGCCCACGATTTCTCACGGTCAGAATGCCCTTTGGTTCCTGCACCAACTTGCGCCCGACAGTCCGGCCTATAACATCGCAGGTGCGGCGCGCATCCTCACGGAACTGGATGTCTCAGCCTTGCATCAAGCATTTCAGGCACTGGTGGATCGCCATGCTGCTCTCAGAACTACTTTCTCGGCGCCGGATGGCGAGCCCATTCCAAACGTTCATGAACGAATGGACGTGTACTTCCGGTATGAAGATGCTTCGAATTGGAGCGACGCATCACTGAACAAGCGACTTACCGAAGAAACATACGAACCATTTAATCTGGAGGACAGCCCGCTATTGAGGGTGAATCTCTTCAGACGGTCTGCATCCGAACACATCCTGTTGCTGGTTGTTCATCATATTGTCGCCGATTTCTGGTCGCTGGCACTGCTCGTTAAAGAGTTGGGTGTGCTCTATGACGCGATAACGGACGGAACCACCGCGGATCTCGCGCCACTCACTTTGCAATATACAGACTACGCTCGTTGGCAAGCACAATTAGTTGCGGGTCCGGAAGGTGAACGACTCCAGGCTTACTGGCAAAAACATTTGTCGGCTATTCCAGCCGTGCTGACCCTTCCAACAGATCGACCTCGACCTCCGATTCAAACTTATCGTGGTGCTTCTCACTCTTTCAAATTAGACGTGAAGCTAACCAGCAAAATCAAAAACCTTGCTCGGAACCACGGAGCAACGCTTTACGTGGTCTTGCTGGCTGCTTTTCAAGTGCTCTTGTATCGCCACACGAATCAGAAGAAGTTTTTAGTTGGCTCTCCCGCAACTGGTCGCAACCACGCCAGGTGGGGATCGTTGGTGGGCTACTTTGTAAACCTACTGGTCCTGCCGGCGAGGTTCTCGGGCAACCCGGATTTCAAAACCTTTCTGGAAGAAGTGCGGCAAATGGTGTTCGCTGCCTTTGAGCACCAGGAGTATCCGTTCAGCCTCTTAGTGGAGCGTCTCCAAAAGGAGCGCGATCCCAGCCGATCGCCGCTCTTTCAAGTGATGTTCACATTGCAGCAGGCGCCATTGTTCAGCCAGACAAAGTTGACTTCATTTGCTCTGAATGAGGCGGGTACACGGGTGGAGTTGGGAAAGCTTCTACTGGAGTCAATGTCAGTAGACGAGCAGGTGGCGCAGTTTGACCTGACGTTAGCGATGGCCGAGGTGGACGGTGGATTGGCAGCGACGTTTCAGTACAACCAGGATCTGTTTGATGCAGCTACCATCGATCGGCTGGCCCTGCATTACCAGACTCTCCTGGCAGATATCGCATCTCATCCAGAGAAAAGAATTTCTGACTTACGTCACTTCACACAAGCCGAACAACAGCAACTGCTTCACGAATGGAATGCGACGGAAATCAATTATTCCAAAACTGCCTGTGTACACCAGTTGTTTGAGACACAAGTGCAGAAAACTCCTGACGCGATCGCATTCATTTCTCAAAATCAGCAGATCACATACGAGCAACTAAACCATCGTGCCAATCAACTGGCCCATTTTCTCCAGGGATGCGGAGTCGGACCAGATGTACCGGTAGGTCTTTGTGTTGAGCGATCTCCGGAAATGATGGTTGGGTTACTTGGTATTCTCAAAGCAGGAGGAGCTTATCTTCCGATCGATCCAACCTATCCACAGCAACGGCTGGCGTTTATGTTAAAGGACGCGCATGTCCCGCTGGTGCTGACACAGCGATCGCTCATCAAGAGTATTCCGGAGTCCGTAAGGCATCGTGTTTGCCATCCTGTCTGCATCGACACTGACTGGGAGACCATTGCTGTCACGAGTAAAGCAAACCCTGCCAGCCTGACTACGCCCGGCAATCTGGCTTACGTGATCTACACATCCGGTTCCACGGGCCAACCCAAAGGCGTGATGGTGGAGCATGGTAATGTGCTCAATTTCTTTGCTGGAATGGATCGAATCATTGGCGAAGATGGCCCAGGCACTTGGCTGGCTGTCACCAGCATCTCATTCGACATTTCTGTACTGGAATTACTGTGGACGCTGACGCGAGGCTTCCAGGTTGTTATCCATGCAAAGCAGAACGAACCAATGCCTCGACCGAAAAGCATCAATACCGGCCGGAAGATGGAGTTTAGCCTCTTCTACTTTGCGAGCGTCGAGGACGAAGCGGCTCAAGATAAGTACCAACTGTTAATTGAAGGGGCAAAGTTTGCTGATCAGCATGGGTTCTCAGCCATCTGGACGCCCGAGCGTCACTTCCATCCTTTTGGCGGTCTCTATCCGAATCCGTCCGTGATTGGCGCCACCCTCGCCGCCCTCACCGAGCAAATCCAGATCAGGGCCGGCAGCGTGGTGCTGCCACTGCATAACCCCATTCGGGTCGCCGAAGAATGGTCGCTGGTAGATAACTTGTCGAAAGGACGGGTCGGTATTTCTTTCGCCTCAGGCTGGCACACGGATGACTTCGTGCTTTCACCCGAGAATTACGCCGATCGTAAAGAGGTGATGATCCGTCAGCTCGAAATGGTCCGGCAACTCTGGCGCGGAGAATCAATAAGCTTGAAGGGTGGTCACGGAAATCAGGTAAATGTAAAGACGTTTCCGCGACCGATCCAGCGTGACCTTCCCACCTGGATCACGGCTGCCGGAGATCCGGAAACATTTCGATTAGCGGGTGAAGCGGGCGCTAATTTACTTACGCACCTGTTAGGACAGAGCATCGAGGAACTCGCAGAGAAGATCACGGTTTATCGAAAGGCGTGGCGCGAGCATGGGCATGGTCCGAGTAGTGGCCATGTCACTCTCATGCTCCATACTTTCGTCGAGAAGAGTCTTGAGTTCGTCCGAGCAAAGGTAGAAAAACCTTTTTGTGATTACCTGCTAAGTTCGATCGACCTGGCGAAGAGACTGCTACGAAGCGTTGGCCAGCAGGTAGACAGCGAACTGACCGCGAACGATATCGAAGCACTTCTCTCTCACGCCTTTCATCGATACTACGAGACGAGTGGATTATTTGGAACGCCGAGTAGCTGCCTGCGACTGATTGATAGGCTGAAAGAAATTGGCGTTGATGAAGTGGCGTGCCTGATCGATTTCGGTGTAGACACTGATTCGGTAATGTCCAGTTTGCACTACCTTGACGCGCTCAGGCAGCACAGCAATGCAGAAAACGATGACGAGCCATACTCACTGCACGAAGAACTGACCCGGCATAACGTTACTCACCTGCAATGCACTCCTTCACTCGCCACGACGATGACCGCAGATCAGCAGGTAATGGCGAGTCTGAGTCTTTTACGCCGGCTCGTGGTTGGTGGAGAAGCTCTTCCAGCGTCGCTTGCCAGGCAACTTCAGGAGGCTGTGCCGGGCGAGGTTCGCAACATGTATGGTCCAACTGAGACCACCGTCTGGTCCACAACTTATCCGCTGAGTGAGACAGGCAACGGAGTGCCTATTGGCCGGCCACTTGCAAACACAAAAATCTATATCCTCGACGATTACTTTCAACCGGTACCGGTGGGTGTTCCAGGCGAATTGCTTATCGGAGGCGATGGTGTGGTTCGTGGATATTTGAACCGGCCTGATCTGACTGCGGAAAGGTTCATGCCCGATCCGTTCAGCGGCCAGCCAGGGGTGCGACTCTATCGCACCGGAGACCTGGCCTGTTACCTACCTGACGGCAATATAGAGTTTATGGGTCGTCTCGATCATCAAGTGAAAATCCGTGGCCATCGTATAGAGTTGGCCGAGATTGAAGCCACTCTCAGGCAACATCCCGCTGTTAGCGAGGCTGTCGTAATCGCCAAAGAGATTGCGCCTGGTGACGTGGGCCTGGCAGCCTATCTCGTTCCGGCTCGAAGATCGAACCACAGCGTACGAGCACGCCTCACGACACTCGAGGCAGATCACCTGCTCGCAGACAGGAACCGTTACAGACTGCCGAACGGTATGGTCATCGCGCATCATGGAAGTTTCCAAACCAGCGTTATCTATAAAGAGATATTTGAAGACGAGATGTATCTAAAGCATGGGCTCTCTCTCAACGAGGGTGACTGTGTTTTCGATGTGGGGGCCAATATCGGCCTGTTTACACTCTTCGTCGCTCAGAACTGTGAAAACGTCAACATCTACGCATTTGAGCCGATTCCTGCGAACTTTGAATTGTTACGCACTAATCTGGCTCTGCAAGGAGTTGATGCAAAACTCTTCGAGTGTGGGCTGTCGAGCAAGGATGAGGTGGCTACATTCACTTTCTATCCGCAGGCCGCCGGTATGTCCGGGCACTTTGCCAACGTTGAAGGCGATAAGCGCAGCACTCAGGCCATTGTCTCTGACTGGCTGCAAAGAGTTGTTCCCGGTAATGACGCAGCAATACTGCCTGAAGCTGAATTGGACCAACTATTGGACGAATATTTTCAAGCGGAACAGTATTCCTGTCGTTTAAGAACTCTCTCCGACATCATCCGCGAGAACGAGATCGAGCAAATCGATCTGCTCAAGATCGACGTGGAGGGAAGCGAGTTCGATGTACTGGGCGGTATTCGAGAAGGTGATTGGCAAAAAATCAAGCAGATCGTTCTAGAGGTGCATTCGAGAGAACTTCTGGAGCAGATCACCTCCTTGTTGGAAGCGCATGGTTATAACGTCGCCGCAGATGAAAGCTTTGCGATCGAACAAAGCCGGGATGGCGGTGATGTTCATGTTTCCATGCTTTATGCGCTTCAACCAGCGACGCATGAACGGTCCTCAAAGATAGAAGCGTCATCCAACGGCGAACTCGCAATTGTCGACCTCCGAACTTTTCTGAAGGATAGGCTCCCGGCCTATATGATCCCTGCTGCGTTCGTGGTGCTGGAAGCCTTACCGCTGACGCCGAACGGTAAGATCGATCGGCAAGCGCTACCTTTCCCTGACGACCGTCGCTCAGAAAAAGAAAACGGCTTTGTCGCACCACGAACGCCAACGGAAAAGATGCTGGCAGAGGTTTGGACCAAACTTCTGGGCAAGGAACACTTGAGTGTTTACGACGACTTTTTCGACGTCGGCGGCCATTCTCTTCTGGCAACTCAGTTGGTCACACGAATCAGAGCAAGCTTCTCCGTAGATCTGACGTTGCGGGATTTTCTTAAATCTTCCACCATCGCCGGCTTAGCTGAAGTAGTTGAAGAATCTATTCTGGCTCAATCAAGTGAGGCCAGGTTCAATGAGATGTTGGACCTTCTGGAAGAACTTGGTGATGATGAAGCTCAGAATATGTTGGACTCCAATACCACTGCGACCTCAACTCACATCCGTGATTAGCCTGCGAAGCTGAAACGTAAAACCCAGGAAGCTCATGCTGAAAACTATTGGCCGCTCAGAACGGTTCAAAAGACTCTCACCTGCGAAGAAGGCTCTGCTGCTGAAAGCATTGCAGGAAGAGGCAGCGCACCGCGAAAAGTCGAAAGGTATCCCGCCGCGTTCCCGGAAGGGTCCGGCTCCGCTGTCGTTTGCACAGCAAAGGCTATGGTTCATAGAGCAATTGCAACCGGGTACCCCTCTCTACAATGTCGCGAGGGCTGTTCGGATTGTTGGGTCAATCAATGTGGCAGCGTTGGAACAAGGCTTTAATGAGATCGTGCGCCGCCACGAAGTCTTGCGCGCTTACTTTGCTGTTCTGGACGGGAAGCCAGTTCAAACCACGGCTCCGATCCGCAACCTGCCACTCCTCATAATTGACCTGCACTCACTCTCCGAACCCGAGCGCGTCAAGCGTGCTCGAAGGATCGTTGAAGCGGAGTCACGCCGGCCTTTCGATTTATCTCGGGGCCCACTTCTCCGAGTCACATTACTGCTATTCAATGAGAAGGAACACTGGCTCCTGCTGACAATGCATCACATTGTCTCTGACGGTTGGTCGATGGGTGTGCTGATACGCGAGATAGGCACACTTTATGAGGCTTTTGCTCGCGGAATTCCATCCCCAGTCCCTGAATTGTCGATTCAGTATGCGGATTATAGTGAGTGGCAGCGCGATTGGCTGCAAGGCGAGTTGCTGGAATCTCAGCTCTCATACTGGAAGCGACTACTCGCCAACGTTCCACTGCAGCACCTGCCTGCAGATCGTCCTCGGCCTGCCGTCCAGACCTTTCGCGGCGCCAGGCACTATCTATCACTGCCAAAGGAACTCACTGAAGCGCTCAAATCGTTGAGCGCAGGCGAAGACGTTACTTTGTTCATGACGCTGCTTGCCGCCTTCAGTGTTCTGCTGCATCGCTACACAGATCAGGATGACATCATAGTCGGCGTAGCTATCGCCAATCGCACACAAGTTGAAACAGAGGAATTGATTGGCTTCTTCATAAACATTCTTGTGCTGCACTCGAACCATTCCGGCAGTCCTGGTTTCCATGAATTATTGCGTCGAGTGCGCGAGAGTTTGATGGAAGCATATGCTCACCAGGACGTGCCATTCGAGAAACTCGTCGAAGAACTGCAGCCGGAGCGCGATCTCAGCCGTAATCCGCTTTTTGAGGTGGCATTCGCTTTTCAAAACGATTTAGTGCCGGATCTGGCGCTCTCAGGCCTGAGCCTCAGCCCCGTCGATGCACACAATGGAACGGCGAAGTTTGATCTGGAGCTGGCTCTCTCGGAAACGCCGGCTGGTCTGGCCGGGTTTTTTGAATACAGCACCGAACTATTTGACGCGACAACCATGATTCGGCTGGCCGGCCACTATGAAACTTTGCTGGAAGGCATCGTCGCTAATCCGGATAAATCTGTATCAACTTTGCCGCTGTTAACCAGGGAAGAGGAACAAGAGTTATATGCAGTGATCGGCGCTCAGTTTTCCGGCAGCGATGCTTGCCTGCAGCGAACGTTCGAATTACAAGTCGAACGCACACCCGATGCGATCGCACTGAGCTTCGATCAGAAACAACTTACCTATCAGCAAATCAACAAGCGCGCCAATCAACTGGCCCATCACCTCCGCAAACTCGGCGTCAATGCTGAAGTACCCGTTGGCATCTTCATGGAACGCTCGGCGGCAATGGTCGTAGCGATCCTGGGCATTCTCAAATCCGGCGGCGCATATCTGCCGCTGGAGTTGGCCTATCCGCGAGAACGTTTAGCGTGGATGCTCGCAGACGCGGGGGTGAAAGTATTGCTGACCGAGCCCCGTTTGCTTGGCAGTGTCGACACGGCGAACCTTGAAGTCGTGTGTGTGGATGAAACTGATTGGCAGTTGTTAAGCCAGGAAAGCAACCTTAATCCCGAGCCCAATGCGTCATGCGATAACCTCGCTTACGTGATCTACACCTCTGGTTCGACAGGCAAGCCCAAGGGTGTAGGCGTGACTCACCGCAATGTGCAGCGTCTGTTTGCGGCCACTCAGAAGTGGTTTGAGTTTAATGAAAGCGACGTGTGGACACTGTTCCATTCCTACGCCTTCGATTTCTCGGTTTGGGAACTGTGGGGCGCGCTCCTCTATGGCGGACGACTGGTAATCGTACCGCATTTGGTCAGCCGCTCACCTGAACTTTTCCGGGATCTGCTGAACGCTGAGCAGGTGACGGTGCTGAACCAAACGCCCTCGGCCTTTCGCCAGTTGATGCGGGCTGGAACGACTGCCGCTGCAAGTCAGCCAGGAAGCCTGCGCTTGATCATCTTTGGTGGTGAAGCACTCGATCTGCAGAGCCTTGAACCCTGGTTCAATCAACATGGCAATGAGGGCGCGCGTCTAATCAACATGTATGGGATCACGGAAACAACCGTCCATGTCACCTATCGCCCTATCGAGGCGGTTGATCTCTCCGGTGTTTCAATTAGTCCAATTGGTGTTCCCATTCCTGACCTGCAGCTCTATTTGTTGGACCGGCATCTACAACCGGTCCCGCTCGGCGTCCGGGGTGAGATGTATATCGGCGGAGCGGGCCTGGCGAGGGGATATCTGAATCGCGCTGAGTTAACGGCCAAAAGATTCATAGCCAATCCGTTCAGTGGCGCCGCAGGCGGACGATTGTATAGGTCTGGCGACCTGGCGCGTCGATTGAGCAGCGGGGAGGTTGAATACCTTGGACGTATAGACGATCAGGTGAAGCTGCGCGGTTTCCGGATCGAGCTGGGAGAGATTGAGGCTGTGCTCAGCCAGCATGAAGCGGTCGCAAAGGCATTGGTTTTGGCCCGCGAAGACACGCCCGGCGAGAAGCGCCTGGTCGCTTACGTAGTCGCCGATCGACGAGAGCAGGACTTAGAAAATCAGCCAGCGGAAACTGAATGGACTGCGGAGCAGGTCTCGCAGTGGGAAATGATTTTTGACGAGACTTATAACCAACACACGGCCCATCGAGACCCGACTTTCAACATTAGTGGCTGGAACAGCAGATACACCGGGCTGCCAATTCCTGAGGCAGAGATGCGCGAGTGGGTGGAGCAGACGGTGGAGCGTATTCGTTCGTTGCAAGCGGAGCGTGTGTTGGAGATTGGTTGCGGCACCGGACTCTTATTGTTCCGGCTTGCTCCTGCGGCGGCCGATTACTGGGCCACTGATTTCTCACAGGCGGCACTTGACTATATCCAACAAGGATTGATGGAGCAGAAAAAGGAGTTGCCGCAGCTCACTCTTCGGCGTAAAGCGGCCGACGACTTTGAGGGTATCGAAGAATCAGCTTTCGATCTTGTAATGCTCAATTCAGTGGTCCAATATTTCCCCAGTCTCGACTATCTGATCAATGTGCTCAAAGGCGCCTTCCGTGCGTTGAGGCCTGGCGGCTCGATCTTTATCGGGGATGTACGCAGCCTCCCCTTATTAGAAGCTTTCCACCTTGCGGTCCAATTACATCAAGCGCCACCCTCGCTGCCTATTGTGCAGTTGCAGCAACGTGTCAGAAAGCAGATGGCAGAGGAAGAGGAGCTCGTTATAGATCCCGACTTCTTTACTGCCCTGAAGCAACATTTTCCCGAGATTAGCGATGTCGAAATTCTGATCAAACGCGGTCATCACCAAAATGAACTCACGCAATTTCGCTATGACGTGATGCTGCATTCAGGCGCGGCGAGCGCTCTCGTTACGGATCATCCGTCTCTCGATTGGCAGAACGAGAGCCTCAGCTTGCCGTCCGTCCACCAGCTTTTGGCAGACACAAGACCGGAGACGCTGATTATAAGGAGAGTTCCCAACAAGCGCATTTCGACAAAGCTCAACGCCCTGGGGTTGATCTATAACGACAAGCGGCTCGAAACAGTGGCTGAGTTGCGGCGGGTCATGGAGGAAATCAACGAAACAGCAGCCATCGACCCTGAAGATCTGTGGTCGTTAGGCCAGTATCTTCCCTATGAAATTAAAATCGGATGTTCGGTCGGAGATGGCACTTACGATGTCGTCTTCAAGCAACTCACCAGTGTCGATCATATTCGCGGTGTTTCCAGTAAGATGGTCCAACTGAAGCCCTTGTCAGAGTATGCCAATAACCCGTTGCAGAGAAAGTTTACACACAAGCTGGTCCCACAGCTGCGTAACCTTCTACAGAAATATCTCCCCAGCTACATGGTTCCTTCTGCTTTTGTGCTGTTGGATAGTCTGCCTCTGACACCTAACGGCAAAGTCGATCGCCAGGCGCTGCCACCGCCTGAACAGTCGCGTCCTGAGTTACAAGACTCGTTTGTCCCCAGCCGCACGCCGGTTGAGGAGGCATTAGCAGATCTGTTTTCTCAAGTGCTCCGCGTCACGCCCGTGGGAACTCATGACGACTTTTTTGAATTGGGAGGGCACTCTCTGCTCGCGACGCAACTGCTCTCACGTATGCGTGACACCTTCCAGTTATCAGAACTCTCACTGCGTAACTTGTTTGAATCGCCCACTGTGGCGGGAATGGCCCAGGTAATCGAGACCATGCGCACTAAGGGGCAAAGCACAACCCGGCTGCCGATCCTGCCGGTCGCGCGTGACAGAGATCTCGTCCTCTCTTTCGCCCAGCAACGGCTATGGTTTATGGACCAGTTGAAGCCGGGAAGAGCCACGTACAACAATCCCGCGGCAATCCGCTTGACCGGTGATCTGAGCGTCGTAGCCCTGGAGCAAAGCTTGAGCGAAATCGTCCGTCGTCACGAGGCCTTGCGTACACATGTGACGACGATCGGAGAACAAGCAGTGCAAGTTGTTACACCTGCCCAGTCGCTGACCTTACCGGTGATCGATCTCAAAGGCTTACCTGCCAGTGAGCGAGAAGCGCAGGCGTTATTGTTGATTCAATCTGCTGCTCGACTGCCTTTCAATTTGTCAACTGGCCCACTGTTTCGAGTACACCTGTGGCGCCTTGAGGAACGTGAACACATCGTCCTGGTGGTGGTGCATCACATTGTAAGTGACGGTTGGTCCATAGGGGTGTTGATACAGGAAGTAAGGGATCTCTATGAGCGTTTTTCCGGCGGCGCGCCTTCGTGTTTGCAGGAACTATCCATACAGTACGCGGACTTTGCCCACTGGCAACGACAATGGTTGCAACTGGAAGTTTTAGAGACACAACTTTCTTACTGGAAACGGCAACTTGACTCTGCTCCTGCCCTCCTGGAACTTCCCACGGATCATCCACGTCCGACCATGCAGACCTGGGACGGAGCAAAACAGACTTTATTACTCTCAACGTCTCTCGCCGAATCACTAAAGGATTTGAGCCGTCGTGAAGGGACAACTCTTTTCATGACGTTGCTCGCTGCTTTTGAGGTCCTGCTCTATCGCTATACTGACCAGACTGACATCGTGGTGGGTTCTGATATCGCGAACCGCAATCACGTTGAGATTGAGGGACTGATTGGATTCTTCTCCAACATGCTGGTCTTGCGAGTTGACCTTTCCGGCAACCCTACGTTTCGACAACTCCTCGAACGGGTTCGAGAGATGTCGTTGGAAGCTTATGCTAACCAGGATGTGCCTTTTGAAAAACTGGTCGAGGTCATCCAGCCCAAGCGACAGTTGAGTCACACACCTCTGTTTCAGGTGGTCTTCACCCTGCAAAATGCTCCCGCCCCTACGCTTGAGCTTCGCGGGTTGACGTTGAGGCAGCTTGAAGTCGATTACGGAGCGGCAAAGTTTGATTTGGTGCTGAATATGTGGGAGCACGAGCACGGACTGATTGGATCGCTGGAGTACAACACCGATCTCTTTGCAGCCGCCACGATCACCAGAATGCTCGGCCATTTTGAAGAACTGCTCAAAAACATCATCCTCCACCCCAATGCGCCTTTAGATTCTCTGGAAATCTTCTCAGCAGAAGAAAGAAACGTCCTGGACGCGTCGACTACGATCGAAGAACTGGACGAAAGCTTCTCCTTTCAAAGCGCGGTCAGAACGGTAACGCAGTAGCGTCGGGTCCACCTGGTCGATGTTATTCACTGGCGCAATTCCGAGCCTTGATGCATTGGGCACATAAAGTTTTAGCTCTTGATAAGCCAAAGCGTAGCGATTACCGCGGGAGGCCGAAGTGACGGTCGCGCATTTGAAGTTTCTCGATAGTAAGCTCGGCAGCGAGAAAGAATACTGGTTACAGAAGCTGTCTGGTGATCTCGCCATGACGAGCCTTCCTTGTGATTTGAGACGGCCAAAGATATTTGACGACACGAAGGAAACAATCGGCTTTGAGATATCACCGGACACTGTGGACCGGTTATTTGTGATTTGCACACACTCGGAGTCGCTGATTTTCGCGGCCCTCGTAACGGCGTTAAATGTCTGTCTTCATAAGTACACGGGCAATACCGATATCATCATCTACACCACCATACATGAGCGACACGGTGGCGTGGCCTCGCTCAACAGAATCCTCGCGCTCCGCAACCAGGTCACGACTGACATGACCGTGAGGCGATTGCTGGTCAATGTCAAAACCACGCTATCCGAAGCTTACGCCAATCAAAAATATCCATTTGAAAACATTCTCAACCTCTTGAATATAGAGCGTCCGGACAATCGATCGCCATTATCGAATTTGCTTGTGATGCTGGACAACATCAACAATCCAGAGAATGCCTGGCAATTGAAAAATGATGTGACACTGCTCTTTTCCAGAAGGGATAGGCGTCTCACCGGCAGTATCAAGTTCAATCCCAGTCTGTTCAAGAGAACGTCTCTGGAGATTTTTCGAGTCCATTACGAGAGAGTGTTACGCAAGGTCCTGGACGAGCCCGAAGCTCACCTTTCAGAGTTGGATTGGCTATCGCCGGCCAGGCATGAATTGGTATTTGCTTTCAATAACACTGCCGCGAACTATCCGAAGCACAAGACAATTCATCAGCTCTTCGAAGAACAGGCTGAGCGAACGCCTGAGAATGTGGCGGTTGCATTTCAGGATCGCACTCTCTCATATCGGGAGTTGAACAGCCGGGCCAACCAGTTAGCACAACACCTGCAAAGACTGGGAATCAAACCTGGAGTACTGGTTGGCCTTTACTTGCGACACTCGACCGAGATGCTGGTGGCGCTGTTGGCAGTACTAAAGGCCGGCGGAGCTTATGTGCCACTTGATCCGTCGAACCCCGGAAGCCAGTTGGATTTCATGCTGAAAGACGCGCAGGTTCAATTGGTGCTAACCGAGAGTGAAATGCTAAACAGGTTGCCTTCCGAAGGGATCACTACGCTGTGCCTGAATGATTTTGGGGAAAAGGCAGAGCGCGACAGCGAAGCCAACGTGGCAGCGAAAACCACAGCAGAAGACCTTGCTTATGTGATCTACACCTCCGGCTCAACCGGCCAGCCCAAAGGGGTAAAGATTCAACATCGCGCGTTAGTCAACTATATCTGTTGGGCCAGGGACGTCTACCTGCAAAATGAAAACTTGTCGTTCGCGCTCTATTCATCGCTTGCTTTCGACCTGACGGTTACATCCATTTTTACTCCTCTGATTACAGGCAACAGCGTGATCATCTACCGCCAGCGTGGGAAAGAAATTCAACTCAGAGAGATATTGCAGAACGAACGTGTCGGGGTACTTAAGTTGACACCGAGCCATCTCTCGCTAATTAAAGATGAGAATAACCGCCACAGCGGAATCAAACGACTGATAGTAGGAGGTGAAGCGTTTGAAAGTGAACTGGCCCAACAGACATTGGATAGTTTTGGCGGAGGAGTAGAGATATTTAATGAGTATGGGCCAACGGAGGCGACCGTCGGCTGCATGCTGCACAAATTTGATCCGCAAAAGGATGATCGAGCTTCTGTCCCAATCGGAGTACCGGCAGCCAATTTGAAAATATACATTCTCGACGAAGAGTTGAAGCCAGTTCCGGAGAACGTCATCGGGGAACTGTACATATCAGGTGAGGGATTGGCCCAGGGCTATCTCAACCGTCCCGACTTGACCGAGGAAAGATTCCTGGAGAATCCATTTGTCGCCGGGCAGAGGATGTATAAAACAGGTGATTTGGCGAGGTGGCTGCCAGAACGAGAAATCGAGTACGCCGGACGAAGAGACGAGCAGGTGAAATATCACGGATACCGGGTGGAACTACAGGAAATCCGGTCTGCATTGAACAGTCACTCGCAGGTCAGGGACAGCGTCGTGATGTTACGAAAGGACCAGGATGAACGCGATGTGCTGGTGGCGTATTACGTTTCGCGAAACGAGATAGAAGTTGGAGAACTGCGAGCTTTCTTATCAGACAGGATAATCGAAGAAACAATACCGAACCTGTTCGTACACTTAAAGAAACTGCCGCTGACTTTGAACGGGAAAATCAACTCTCGGGCGCTACCCACACTGGAGCAGGCGAGAGAGCAATCTAAACGCGGCTATGTAGCGCCGCGAGATGAAACGGAGCAGCTATTAGCAGGCATTTGGGCCACGGTGCTCTCAGTCAAAGACGTCGGCCGGGAAGACAATTTCTTTGAGCTCGGTGGACACTCGCTGCTGGCAGCGCAGGTGAGTTCGCGCGTGCGCGAGACATTTAAAGTAGAGATGCCGTTTCAGGATCTGTTTGAGTCGTCCACGTTGGCGGCACTGGCTGAGAGGATCAAGACGGCGATAAGCAGCAAAGAAAATGGGCCGGCGCCGCCCATTGACGTGATATCACGCGACCAGGAATTGCCGCTCTCTTTTGCGCAGCGACGTTTTTGGTTTCTTAGTCACTCCGAACCTAAAAACCCTTCATATAATCTGCACGCACCTTTGCGCCTGACAGGGCAGCTCAATGCCGCCGCACTGGAACAGACAATTAATGAGATCGTGCGTCGTCACGAGATTCTACGCACGATTTTCCCCGCCCCTGGTGGACGACCTGTTCAACTAATCCTCGACACACCCATGTTGGTCATGTCGCATGTGGATCTGAGTGGTTTGCCTCAATCGAAATTGGAAAGCGAGGTCCAGAAACTAATTACTCAGGAGACGGAGCAGCTTTTCGATCTTTCCAAAGGACCTTTGCTGCGCGTCAGCCTGAAACGGTTGAGCGCTAGAGAGCATGCAGTGCAGTTGACGATGCATCACATTATCAGCGACGGCTGGTCGTTAGAGATACTGAACCAGGAAGTTGCAACTATCTATCGTGCTTTCTCGAGTGGAAGACCATCGCCATTGGCGGAACTGCCAATACAGTACGCCGATTTTGCTGCCTGGCAACGGCAACGGCTTCAAGGTGAGCTGAGGCAAACGCAGCTCTCTTATTGGAAGCAGCAATTGAAAGATGCTACACCCGTGCTGGAGTCGCTCACTGATTATCCGCGACCAAGGCTGCGTACACACAAAGCAGCCACAAAGTTTTTCGAGTTCTCGAGTAGCTTGACCGAAAGCCTCAAAGAGTTCAGTTTGCAACACAAAGCCACGCTGTTCATGCTGCTGCTATCAGCTTTCAAGGTACTGCTTTATCGCTACAGCGGACAGGAAGACATCGTCGTTGGAACACCCTTTGCCAACCGCAGTCGCAGTGAAACTGAACGTCTCATCGGATGCTTAATCAATTCTGTAGTCCTCCGTACAAATCTTTCGGCTAATCCCACTTTTGCTGAAGTACTGTCCAGAGTGCGCGACGTGACGATCGCTGCGCAAGCACATCAGGATGTTCCATTCGAGTTGGTGGTTGAAACGCTGCAACCGGAACGACGGACAAACTACACGCCGTTGTTTCAAGTCTACTTTGTATGGCACCAAAGGGTCATGCCCGTCATCGAACAACCCGAACTGCGACTTAGTCCGGTGGAAATAGAGATAGAAGTAGCGCAATTTGATCTGACACTCTCGATGTCTGAAATTGAAGGAAAGATCAGGGCTGGATTCATTTTCAGCACGGAGTTGTTCAAGGAAGTGACGATTAAGCAAATGATTGGGCATTACACGCAACTCCTTGAAAAAGGAATAACCCACACCCAGTGTGGCATCCTGGACATCCCGTTAGACCACGAAGAACACGCCCTTGAAAGCCAGATGCTTGCTAGTGGTGCGCCCGTGTAATTGATCGCACGACAGAGAAGAAGTCGAGCAGAGGGAAGATAGAGGTTTGATGATGTCAGACGAGACTCTATATCGACTGGGCGACAGTACAGCGGTCGAACCACTGGTCAATAATTGGGTGGCGTGGTCTCATGTCATTTCGCCCGTAGCGAGCAGTTTGCATCTGCAGAATTATCAAATCGATGTCTTACAGTCTTATTTGAAAGATCCAAAGATGCACGTCAATGCGTGCCGGACTCCACGGCTTCGGAGCGGCCGGTTTGTGAATATTCCGGAGTTTAGAGTGCCAGAGGTCCGCGCCTTCCTGGCCGAAACAGAAGTCAAGCAACAGAAAAATCTTCAGTTTGCCAAAAGCCTCATAGACTTTCATAACTACCTGGTGCAAAAAGCTAACGGGCACAGCCTCGAATCCTATTATGCGGAGTTGCCGTCAGAACTGCGCGGGTACGTCGAGCTTGTGTATGACTACTATAACCGTCCCACCGTCCGCTTTTTCGAAAGCCTGCTCTACGAGAGTGATTACTTCGATAAGAGTCTTCAGTCTTTAAGGCTTTTTCGGCAAACTCATGATAATTCACGACCCTTTTTCATGAACACTCCACGCCTTCCGGCGAAAGGTCAAATTCGTTGGGAAGTACCTTTTGAAAGTCCTCTCATTGATGAACTTTTCAAGCTCGATTCAGCCCCTAAACCGCTCGGCCACATTCGGGAAATGCTTGATCTGAAACCAGCCGACGAAGAAGTGCTTTTGCCATTGCTGTCCACTGATCCGTATTGCGCCCGCAAAAAACGGGAAGGCTCCGGCGTTTGCATTAATTACCTGGGACACGCTTGTGTGTTGATTGAATGGAATGGGATTTCTGTTTTGACCGACCCGTGCATTGGCTTGAAACCCGTCAAGGGCGGTGTGGAGCGCTTCACGTATAAAGACTTGCCTGAAAAACTCGATTACGTTCTGATTACTCATAACCATCACGACCATTTTTGTCTTGAGTCGTTATTGCGTCTGCGCCACAAGATTGATTGCCTGGTTGTGCCCAGATCATTTGGGATTCTTTACGGAGATCTTTCCCTCAAACTGCTGGCGAAAAAAGTTGGCTTCAGAAATGTCGTTGAGTTAGAAACGCTCGAATCTATCAAACTGCCCGACGGGGAGATTATCGCTATACCGTTTATGGGAGAGCATGCCGACCTCTCGCATGGAAAAACAGCGTATGTTGTTCGTGCCGGAAGTACTCAAACGTTGTTTGCCGCCGATTCAGACTGCCTCGACGTGCAAATGTATCAGCACATTCACAGAGTCTTGGGTCCAATTCAAACAGTCTTTCTCGGAATGGAATGCGTCGGTGCTCCTCTCTCGTGGAGTTGCGGCGCGTTCCTGCCCTGCAAGCCTGAACACAGCATTAATCAATCGAGAAGATATAAAGGCTGCGACTCGACGAGGGGACTGAGGATTCTCGAGGCCGTGGGCGCGCAGCGAATTTATATATATGCGATGGGGTTGGAGCCGTGGCTCGAGCATCTATTGGGCCTGGCATACACGGCGGAGGCTACTCAAATCAAAGAGGCCCAAAAACTCTTGTCCGCAGCACGCGAAAGAGGTTTCAGCGATGCACAACTTCTCACCAACAAAGCTGAAATCCACCTGATGAACCACGCCTAAACACACCGCTGTAAAAGCAAGTCTGAAGCCATTAACGACCCGCCTTCCTATTGATCCGAGGAGCCATTTATGACCGCAGTAAAGTCGGAGCGGCTGATTTTTGATAGTAAGTTGAAGGCCGAACAAGAGTATTGGATTGCGAGACTGTCTCAGCAGATACGCCCGTCAAACCTGAGGCCCGATTTCGAGAGGCCTGCGAGTTGGTCCAATGACATAGGCAAAATCGAGTTCAGCCTTCCTGATGAAGTAACTGCGAGTCTGACGAAATTTACGGGTGACTCACCGCTCTTGTTGTACGCCCTTCTGCTCGCGGCGTTGAAGATTTGCCTCTACAAACATACTGGAACCGCTTCGATAGTTGTCGGTAGTCCTGCATATCGCAGAGACGGTGCGCCGGCTCAGAAGTCAAACGCACTCGCAATCGTTGATGAGATACACGATCAATCATCCTTTCGCGAATTCATGTTGGGTGTGCACGAAAACTTGTCGGAGGCTTATGCACGACAGGATTATCCAATCAACCGCCTCATAAGGGATTTAAAACTGGAAGATGCTGGCAATAGGTTTCCGTTATTTGACGTCGCGTTAGTGCTCAAGAATATCCACGAGGATTTGCCGGAGATTCAAAACGACATAACGCTGATATTCGAGAAGCTACCGAATGAAATCACCTGCAAGGTGGAGTATCGCGAAGAGTTGTTTAGAAAGGAAACCGTTGAGCAGTTTGTAAATCACATCTTAAATCTGCTGAGCACAGTGCTGAAAGATCCTGACATTCCAATCCGCGATTTAGATCTACTGAGTGAGGTGGAGCGCGAGGAGTTGGTGGAGCAGTGGAGTGGGAAGAGTGGCGGGTGGGAAGTGAGGGAGCGTGTAGACGAATTGA
>Ga0126311_10000255_pt1 | contig 25899 bp, 21 predicted proteins | sample Plot61_FD_92539 | JGI IMG/M metagenome (GOLD analysis project Ga0126311, IMG submission 92539) | Serpentine soil microbial communities from UC McLaughlin Reserve, CA, USA - Plot61 | ecosystem: Environmental > Terrestrial > Soil > Grasslands | place: USA: UC McLaughlin Reserve, Lake County... | reverse complement strand
TTCGGGCACCCGGAGGTCTACATCATCTTCATTCCCGCGCTCGGCTTCATCTCGCCGATCATCATCACGTTCGCGCGCAGAAAAATCTTTGGCTACGTGCCACTCGTGCTGTCGTTAATCTCGACGGGCTTTATCGGATTCGGCCTGTGGGTGCACCACATGTTCGCGACCCCAATACCGCAGATGGGTCAGAGCTTCTTTACCGCTGCAAGCATGATCATCGCGATCCCGAGCGGCATTCAGATCTTCTGCTGGATCGCGACACTCTGGGGCGCGAAGCTCAACATCAAAACGCCTTTGCTGTTCGTACTCGGCTTCTTCGCGATCTTCATTCTTGGTGGTTTAACAGGCGTGATGCTCGCGTCAGTGCCGCTCGACTTGCAGATTCACGATACGTTCTTCGTCGTTGCGCATCTTCATTACGTGTTGATTGGCGGCTCGGTGTTTCCGCTTTTCGGCGCCTTTTATTACTGGTTTCCAAAGTGGACTGGACGGATGTTGAGCGAGCGAGCGGGCCACTGGAACTTCTGGCTGATGTTCATCGGATTCAACCTCGTCTTCTTTCCGATGCATCAACTCGGACTTAACGGCATGCCGCGACGCGTCTACACCTACCTGCCTGACACCGGTTGGGGAACACTGAACCTGATCGCGTCGATTGGTGCGTTCGTCCTGGCGGCAGGTGTCCTCGTGTTCATGGTGAATGCGATTTGGGCGTTGCGCGCGGGCCTCGTCGCAGGTGACAACCCCTGGGGCGCTGACTCGTTGGAGTGGAGCGTCGCTTCGCCGCCGCCGCATTACAATTTTCACAACATCCCCGTGGTCCAGGGCCGCTACCCAATCTGGCAGGCGACTGCGGATGCGCCTGTCGTGCGAGGACTCAGCACTACGAAACGCGAGACGCTCGTCACGAGTGTTTTAGACGCGCAGCCGGAGCTGCGATTCGAGATTCCAGGTCCATCGATATGGCCCTCGCTGCTCGCACTCGCAACCGGCGTAACGTTCATCGTTGGAATATTTACGCCGTGGGCATTTCTGGTCGGTGCGATTCTTTCGGGTATCACGCTGATCTGCTGGTTCTTTGGCGATCCGAATTATGAAAACAAGACTGCGCGAGAGACGGGTCAGAAGGCGCCCAAAATCTCATCTCGTCCAGAGTTGCAGCCGAAAGAAGTATGAGCACACGAGCCGTCATCGACATTTCCGAACTGCCGCACCACGAATTCGACACGTACGATCCCGTGTGGTGGGGAAACAACCTGCTGCTCGCGATCGAGACGTCGATGTTTGGGATTTTGATCGCGACCTACTTTTACCTGCGACAAAATTTCGAGCTCTGGCCGCCGCCGGTGGCCCAACTGACTGCAACTCTGCGACCACTTCCGCAACTCACCTACGGCACGTTGAATACACTCCTGCTGCTGCTGAGCTGTGGTCCGATGGTCTTGACTGACATCGCAGCGCGTCGTGGAAACAGGGGCGTGTCGCAGGTCGGATTGATTATCTGCATACTCTGCGGGCTGGGTGCGCTTGTGCTGCGGAGCTTCGAGTACTCGGCAGTTTACTTTCGCTGGGACAGCAACGCGTATGGCTCGGTCGTGTGGTTCCTGCTCGGCATGCACATGCTGCATCTGCTCGTGCTGACTTCTGAATCCGTGTTGCTGGCGGTGTGGATCTTCACGCGCGAGTTCGACATGAAGCACCGTGTGGATATCGTCACGGTGGCGGTTTACTGGTACTGGGTAACGGCGATGTGGTTGATCCTCTACGCGATCATTTATTTCACACCGCGACTTGGTTGAGACGACAGCGATGGCACAGGAAGAACACGCAACAACTCCGAGAGGGCTCTGGATGCTGATGGTGGCAGGGCCGGCGATCGTCGCTCTCGAACAGCAGACTAATTTCGTCCTGGTGCGACAGGCTTGTTCGGTGCAGCGCAATTTAGCGTTGTACGTCGTGAGCATCGTTGCGATCCTGTTGACGATTGCGACGGTGTGGATCGGGGTTTCGATTTGGAGACGAGTGGGCGCTTCCTGGCCCACGGAGGCGAGTGACCTGGCGAACCGGATCAGGTTTATCAGTGTGTTGGGAATACTGAGCAGTGTGATCTCGTTTCTCCTGATTGTGGCGCAGGGAATCGCGACCGTCGTTTTTAATCCTTGTCAGTTATGAAGGACTTTGCCTTAAGTCAAAGCGTTCTCTTGGATACAGTCAGTACCACCTGCGATAGCGGGTGGGTGCGTGAGCGCTGACGCACCCACCCGCTATCGCAGGTGGTACTGACCTTGAAGCAAGCAGTTATGACGATGATTTCGAGTCCAGTTCTCGCACTTCACGGCGGCCAACCACACAACTGGCACGACCTGGTGCGCGCCTGGAGCTTCGAGCCTCTTGTCGTTCTCTCGCTTGCTTTAACCGCGGTACTGTTCGCCACGGGCCTGCATCGACTCTGGCGCCAAGCACCAAAACGCCGCTCGATTCGCACGTGGGAAGCACTCTGTTTCGCAGGCGGTTGGCTGGCACTCTTCGTCGCGTTAGTCTCGCCCGTTCATGCGTGGGGGCGCGTCCTGTTCTCGGCGCACATGTCGCAACATGAGATTCTGGTGCTCGTCGGCGCGCCGTTACTTGTTTTAGGTCGACCACTCATCGCGTTTCTTTGGTCACTACCGTTGGAGTGGTCGCGCGGCCTCGGCAATCTCGGCAAGATCACCTGGATCAACCGTATCTGGCGAACGCTCACGATTCCGCTCGTAGCCTGGCTGCTACATGCGATCGCCTTGTGGATCTGGCACGTTCCCTTGCTGTTTGACGCAACACTGCACAGCGAAACAGTCCACACGCTCCAACATCTCTCGTTCCTGCTTTCCGCGCTTTTGTTCTGGTGGGCACTCATTCATGGACCACAAGGCGCGATGGGCTACGGTGCTGCCGTCCTCTATCTCTTCACGACTTCAGTTCACAGTGGCACTCTTGGCGCACTCATTACTGTCGCAGGATCAGTCTGGTACCCATCGTACGCCGGTCTCACTGCGTCGTGGGGGCTCACGCCACTCGAGGACCAGCAACTCGGCGGACTGATCATGTGGATCCCGGCGGGTCTGGTTTACGTGATCGCCGGTCTGGCACTGTTTGCCGGTTGGCTGCGTGAAGCGGACCTGCGCGCGGCGCGACGAGAACGCCTGGAGCTGGAGGAGCAGTATCCGACATGAAAAAAAACCTTTTGTTGCTTTTCCTTTTCCTCACAGCGTGTACGAACAAACCCTCGGGCCCACTCGCCTTCATCACGAACGAACGAGACGGCACGATCACCGTCATCGACACCGCCACGGATCGCGTCTACTCCACGATCAAAGTCGGCGGGCGCCTGCGTGGCATCCGCCTTAACCCCGATCGCACGCGAATCTGGGTGGCGATTAGTTACCCAACCAATGAATCGCAGGGCGAAGACAAGATCGCCGAGCTCGATCTCAACGGCCACATCCTCGCGAAGTACGAAGCTGGCACCGATCCGGAAAACTTCGTCGTAGACGACAACGCCACACGTCTCTACATCGCCAACGAAGACGCAGGCACGGCATCGATCACCGACGTCAAAGCGAATCGTGTCATTGCCAGCATGCCCGTTGGACTCGAACCGGAAGGCGCTGCTATGAGTCCGGACGGACGCTGGGTGTACATCACTTCGGAATCGAGCAGCAGTGTGAGTGTGATCGACACGCAGAGTGGAAACGTTGTGAAGCAATTTCTGGTTGGCGCACGACCGCGCGAGGCGGTTTTCACTGCTGATAACTCGCGTGCGTACGTTACTGCTGAAAATGGCAATGTCGTTTCGGTTGTTGATACTCGGGATCACTCGGTTATCAAGAACATCGTACTGCCGCGTGGCGAGGGCTCAGCGCAGTTAAAGCCGAAGGGAGTGGTCGTTTCCCCGGATGGAAAGCGCGTCTATGTTGCAACCGGGCGGGGAAACAGCGTCGCCGTGATTGACGGCGAGCAACTCTCGTTAATCACGTTGATTCCTGTTGGCCAGCGGCCCTGGGGCATCGCGCTCACACCGGACGGGCGCAAGTTGTACACCGCGAATGGCGTATCCAACGACGTCAGCGTGATCGATACAGCGACAAACCGGGTGGTAGCGACGGTGAAAGCCGGTGACGGTCCCTGGGGAATCGCACTGTAGCAGACTGGATTTATAAACTCGTGAACAAACTGAAGGGGCGGCCACGGAGGGCCGCCCCTACAATTACGCCTCCCAGATCTTCTTGATCGGGTTGCTTTGGGTGCGACGTTCTTTCGGGTAGCGGACGGCGTTTTGTACGTAGCGAATATTATCAATCACGCGATCGAAGCTCGTGTGGGTGTGTCCGCAGATGTGTACACGCGAGTCGAGTTTTCTGATCTGAGCATCGAGCGCTTTGCAGATCGAGACGGTGGGCAGCCAGCTAATCCTCATGTATTCCTTCGGCGGCAGCAGCTCCGCGCGTGGGATGAAGTGAGAGAAAGTTATCACCGGAGCGTCGTACGACTTCAGGTGCGGCTCGTTGAGGCGAAGAAAATAGGCAGGGAGTGGCTGCGCCTCATCGGGCCACTTGCAAAGATGAAAGTCAGCCCACGCATTCATCTCAGGGTCGTAGACGCCGTCGTACCAGGAGAAGAGAGGGACGATCCAAAGATCGTCGAGGCGCAGGGGCCTGGTGACTACGTGGATGTCTTCACACAAATTAAGGACTTGATGGAGTTTGTTGATCGAATTGAGATCAGAATTACGGACCCACAGCTCGTGATTGCCGGGCGTGAAGAGTACGTGGCGAAACTTTGGGCGCAGGAGCAGGAGCGTCTCGCGAATGATCTCTAATCGATCGGAGATGTCGCCAGCGACGATTAGAGTGTCATCGCGATAGGCGGTGTCAGATAGCTGCGTAAGCCAGAGGAAGTTTTCTTTGTAATCGGTATGTAGATCCGACGTCGCAAAAACACGCATTGCACGTCGACTATATCAAATCCATCTTCATCCGTGTTATCCGTGGCTAATTAACTGCGGATGACACGGATTACAGACGGATTATTGCGCTGTCGAGGTACTCGATGGCGTCGCAACCCTCTTCACGTACTTGTCATACCACGCGAGATACCTCTCCATCCGATCGCGCTGGTAGCTCGGCCGCTGGATGCCGTGGTTCTCGTTCGGATAGATAATCAACTGCGTATCAATCCCGAGACTGCGCAGCGCCTGGTACATCTGCTGGCTGCCCTGCACGGGCACATTGAAGTCGCGCTCGCCCCCAAGGAAGAGTGTTGGCGTTTGAATACGATCCGCGTGCAGGAACGGATAAGAGATCTTCACATAAGTCTCCCACGCTTTCGGGTTCCACGGTGGACCAATCTCGTAATCGTACTGAATGATGTACTGGTCGGTTCCATAGAATGCGATCGTAAACGCGGTCCCGGCGCCGCTCGTCGCCGCTTTGAATCTCGTGTCAGTCGCGATCAGGTAATCAGTCAGGATGCCACCATAACTCCAGCCACCGACACCGAGTCGGTCTGGATCAGCAACACCCATCTTGATCACGTGATCGACACCGGCGAGTAGATCCTGCACTTCGTAGTTGCCCCAGTCAGCAAAAATCGCGCGCGAGAACTTTTGCCCGCGACCTGAGCTGCCACGATAGTTCACCGCGAGTACAGCGTAACCATTCGCCGCAAAAAACTGCCGCTCGGCGCTGAACGTGTGCTGGTCCTGCCCGTTTGGGCCACCGTGAATTCTGAGCAGCAGAGGAACCTTAGTTCCTTTGACGTAACCGACCGGGTAAGTGAGAAGTGCACCGACCTGCGTGCCGTCTTTACTCTGATAAGTGATCTCCTCAGTGGCGCCGAGATCCAGCTCCGAAAATAGCGCATCGTTCTGCCGTGTGAGCTGGCGCAGCGAATTTCCTTCCCAAACGTGAATCTCGCCGCCTTTCGTGTCACCGCCCGAAATCGCCACTGCACGACCGCCGTTGAATTGCCAATTCCCCATCACGGTTGGCGGGTTCATCAGCCGTTGCGCCGCACCGCCCGAGACGTTTGCTTTCATCGGATAAACGGAGCGATCGTCAGTCACCAGAAAAAGGATGGCTTTGCCGTCTGGAGTGAAACGAGGCGAAGAGACACCGCGATCGAGATCCTCCGATGCTTTAAAGCGAGCGGGTGCGCTGCTGCCGTCTGACGGAACGAGCGCGAGATGATCCATGTTGTAAGCGCCGTACTTCTTCTCGTCGCCCTCAATGAACGCGATCCACTTCGAATCGGGGCTCCACTCCGGCCGCGCACGGTTCGCACGAGTCGTGTCGGGTGTTAACTGTTTCTCGGTAGCGCCGGGTTTTGCTTCGGCGACAAACAGTTGCGCAGCAGGCTCACGATCGGGGTCTTCGCCGTGGTTGCTCATGAAAGCGATGCGAGTGCTGTCAGGCGACCATACGGGCGAGCTCTCGTCCCACTTGCTCTTCGTGAGTCGCTCGAGTTTCTTCGTGGCGATGTCGAAAATGTAGACATACGTGTGACGCCCGCTGAGCAGGTAGCCCTGACCGTCCTGCTTGTATCGATAACGATCGATGACGATGGGTTTGGGAACGCGCGGTGTGGCGCCGGGTTGTGGTGATGGTCCAGGCTCGGACTCAGGATCGGGATCGCCGATCACGAGTGCCAGGCGTTTGGAATCGGGAGACCATTCGTGTCCCTGCAAGCGGCCCTTGAGCTCCGTGAGCTGCATCGCCTCGCCGCCGTTGCGATCGAGAAGCCACACCTGATTGCCGCGCGCTTTGCCGGGTCGTGACGATGTGAACGAGATGTACTTGCCATCGGGGCTCCAACGCGGCGAGCTCTCGCTCTCCTGGCTAAACGTTATCTGCCGATCGTTGCTGCCGTCGATGTTGACCATCCAGACGTGCGAGCTCGATTTGTCTTCCTTTGCGTCGGTAGTGCCGACGACGTATGCGACCCACTGGCCGTCCGGGGAGATCTGTGGATCACCGACGTTGCGGAAGCGTGTCAGGTCGTCGAGCTTCATTGGACGACGGGCAGTTTGTGCTGCGAGCGAATTAGCGAGCGCAAGAATGAGCAGCAGGGAGATACAAGACAGGCGTCGTCGTAGCATAGGGCCTCCAGAGATGTAGTTGTTATGTCGTACAGCGCAGAGGCGGGAAGTGTAGCAAGAAGCCACAAAAGGCACAAAAAGCACAAAACGTATTGTGCTTTTGTGCCTTTTTGTGGGTTAAAAGAAAACTAACGGATCGGCTTATTGGCCGTCATCCGGCGGGATGACGAGTTTCTGCCCCACCTGAATCATGTCAGGATCCCTGAGCTTGTCGCGGTTCGCGTAGAAAATCCGCATGTACTCGCTCGAGTCGCCGTAGAACTGTTTACTAATCTTCGACAGATTGTCACCACTCTTCACTTCGTACGTCTGACCTCCGCCACCCTGTCCGCCGCCTGCGGCTGCGCCCATCGCGCGGCTCGAGTCGACACTGATGTCGGCGGTAACGTCATCCGCGTTTGGGTTAACGAGCTTGATCTGATCCCAGAACTTGTTCTTCGCCTCGTCTGAAGGCGCGATGGCGCGGATGAACAGTTTATTGTCCTGCACGTGCAGGTTCTGGAATTGGATCTTTTCGTTATCGGCGGTCGTGAGAACAGATTGATACTTCTGTTTCAACTCGTTAAAGCGCTGCTGTGCGCCCTGTTGTTGCTCGGCATCCGACGCGCCGCGTCCAAACATTTTGTCAAAGAGTCCCATGATGATTTCCTTTCGTTAACACATGATTAACAAGCAGGGGAATGACGAGGGATTACGGAGACGGATGCTACCGAAAATGTAGGGCGTAAGCTTTGTGAATTTGTGCTTTTTTGTCGCTACTTCAACATCTCTTCGATGAGGCGATCGACGTGAATGCGGGTCGTGTCGAGAAAGTGTATGCCGTTGTGTTCGTCTGCACGCAGCAGCAACGGTATTTCAGTGCCGCCAAGGATGAGGGCTTCGATACCTTCGCGTGCTTTCATCGCATCTGCTATTTCGAGAAAACGTGCGCGAGTCTCGGGAAGAAACTTGTCTTTCAACAATTCACCAAAATATTTCTCGTGAATGTAGCCCTGTTCTTCCTCGTTTGGTGTGACGAGCTTGATGTGAGTGCGTGAGAAGACTGACGGGTAGAACGGCCCTTGCATCGTGTAACGCGTACCGAAGAGTGCGACGGTCTTGAAGCCGAGCGATTGCGCGCGTTCACAGGTTGCTTCAACGATGCTGATCAGCGGTAACGTCACGCGCTGCTTGATATCGTCGAAGACGATGTGAGGTGTGTTGGCCGTGAGTGCGGCGAAGTCGACGCCGGCTCGTTGGAGTGTTTCGAACTCTTTAACGAGTTGATCCGCGACTTTGTCGAGCTCGCCGGCGCTCATCCACTCGATCATCTGCTTGAGATTAATGCTGTTGATGATGACGTGCGGCGACGCGCCATCAGCTTTCTCGCGATACTGGTTCGTGAGAAGGCGATAATAGTCGATCGTCGATTCGGGGCCGGTGCCGCCGATGAGGCCGAGTGTTTTCATAAAGACATTAGACAGGATTTACAATCCTGTCTAAATCTACTGCTGTGTACTTGTACTCTTAATGGTATCGCTGATCTCATACTCGGGCTTCGCTACACCCATAATCCACTTATCAAACCACCCAACAATATGTTGCAGCCGCTCGATGCGGTGCCACGGCTGCCCGGAGCGCGACAACTCGTGTGACTCATTCGGAAAACGCACCATCACCGTCGGTATCTTCCGGTACTTCAACGCCCGGAACATCGCTTCACCACCAGGGCCAGTCGGTGTGCGCCAGTCTGCCTCACCGAGTATCAACATCAACGGCGTCTGGATCTTGTTGACGTAAGTGATCGGTGATCGTCGTCGATAATCTTCCGGATCTTCAAACGGCGGCGCCTTGAACCACGACGGCTGGAAGAGTGTGAAATCAGCGGTGTACCACCAGTCAGACCAGCTCGCGATGTCGCGTTGCGAGACCGCGGCGGCGAAGCGCGTCGTTTGGGTGATGGTCCAGTTCGTCAGCAAGCCACCGCCGCTGCCTCCAGTAACGCCCATCTTCTTTTCATCGATGTAGCCGCGCTTAACGAGCTCGTCAACGCCGGCCATCAAATCTTTGTAATCATCGCCGGGATAGTTATGCTGAATGATGTTGCCAAACTCCTGCCCGTAGCTCGTGCTGCCGCGCGGGTTTGGATAAAGCACGACGTAACCCTTCGCCGCCATCCATTGAAATTCATGATCGAAGATGAATCCGTAAGCCGCGTGTGGCCCACCGTGAATGTTCAGAATCAGCGGATACTTCTTGTTCGGATCGAAGTCAGGTGGCTTCTGCACCCACGTCTGAATCTTCTTGCCGTCAAAACTGGTGTACCAGACTTCTTCCGGCTCGCTGAGATTCAGTTTTGAGAACAACTCGTCGTTGATGTGGGTGAGCTGTCTCGGCTGGCCACCTGTTTTGTCGAGCCAGAAGAGATCGCCGACGCGAGTGGGCGTCGAGATCAAGAGGACAAACTTCGATGCGTCCGGCACGGCGCGATAGCTCACGATCCCCTGATTTCCGGTTATGACGTCCGTTTGTTTTCCGCTCGTAACGTCAAACGAGCCGAGATTTGCCTTACCTTCTTTCACGTAAAGCATGTTGATGCTGCGTCCATTCGCCGACCAGACCGGCAGATTACCCCCACCACCTCTCGGCGCGGCGTTGTCACCACCCACTCCGCCGCCGATGTCGAAATCAAAATTGGCAGTGAGGTTTCGCGGCTTCGCGCCAGATGCTAAATCCATCACCCAAAGATCCGGCTGCGTGTAGGAGCGCACCGGTTGACTCACTGAAGCGATGAACGCGAGCTGCTTGCCGTCAGGACTGACCGTGAAACCACCCGCGCCCATGTCGAATGACGTTAATTGAACACGTTCGCCGCCGGTGACCGCGATCGAATAAATGTCGGTGCGCGGCAGCTCGTAATAAGGCTCGTCTGTGTAGTCAGATTCGAAGTAGACGCGCACACTGTCTTTGGCCCAAAAGGCGCCGCCGTCATCGAAGTGTCCATTCGTCAACTGTTTTGGTGTCACTTTTTCGTCGCCTGTTTTTGGCGCAGTGACGACCCAGATGTGATTCGGGTGCTTGAATTCGAGATAGCCGGCGCCGTTCGCGCGATACACGGCGCGGTTGATAACGCGCACGTCGCTTTCGCGTTCCGGGCTCGGGCTCGGGCTGGGACTCGGACTCGCATTTGGCTGCGGCGGATTATTGCGCGCGGCTGCCTTCGCGAGCTCTTCTGCCGTGGCGCTGTTGTAGAACAGGATCATCTTCCCATCAGGCGACCACTGCGGCGCGCCTGCGCCACGCGGCAGAGTCGTGAACTGAAACGGCTCGCCGCCCGACATCGCGAGCATGAACAACTGCGCAGGCTCGACGCGGCCACTGATCTCGGGAGCACGTACGAAGACGAGATACTTTCCGTCCGGCGACCAGCGCGGTGTCGAATCGCGTGGACCATTGGTTAGCTGTCGTGTCTCTCCGTTCACGGTCGCAACGGTCCAGATCGCGGTGTTGTAACCGTCTTTCTTGTCATTGACAGTGACCCGCACGAACGCGACGCGCGAACCATCAGGCGAGACTTGCGAATCGCCGATCCAGACGAAGTTGAAGAGATCTTTTTCGGTGATGTTGCGTTTCTGCGCCAGCGCGGGCGCGGCCAAAGAGACGACGATGATCAGGAGCAGTGAGACACGACAACGCATTTTTGATTCCTTTCAGAGCCGCAGATTACGCAGATTTACGCAGATAGACGTAGTAGACGACGCCACTATAATCATCCGTCAACAAAAACGCATCCTGTCCGAAGCTGAATACGTCCGCCGGGCGGCCATTGATGCGGGGCGGCTCGAAGAAACCGGTGATGAAATCCTGCATCCTGCCGCCCGCTTCCGGAATTCTTACAACGCGATAACCCCGCCGCAGCGTCTTTTTTGTCGATCCATGCAGCGCGACGAGAAACGATCCCGCGAGATCTGAGGAATTGCTCGAATCGAAATGTTCCAAACCGAGCGGCGAGCTGTGCGCCGGAAACGGCGTGAGGGCTTCAGGCACTTTGCGACAGTCGAAGTTCTGGCCCGTCGTGTTGAATTTCGGATCGGGATAAATTCTCGCGCCCGCCTGAAAACAGTAAGGCCAGCCGTAATGAATGCCATCTTCGAGACGGTAAAACGTGTCGGCAGGACGATTGTCGCCGAGATGATCTGACCCCATGTTGGTCGCGTAAAGCCTGCCGCTGATCCAGCGAAGCCCGACTGCATTTCGCAACCCGCGCGCGAAGTAATGCTTGTTCGAGCCGTCGGGATTCATCTGCAAGACGCTGGCGCGCACTTCTTCCTTCTCCTCACACGCATTGCAACTACTGCCGACCGCGACGTAGATCTTTTCATCACCGCCGACGATCACCGTGCGCGTCAAATGCCAGCCGCCATATTTGTAGCCGAGACCGTAGTCAGGAAATGTTGCCAGCACCTGCGGCTCACCAGACGGTGCATTGTCGCCAGCCTCGTAACGATAGCGAACGAGTCGATCAGTCAGCGCGAGATAGAACCACGTGTTGCCGTTTGGATCGGTATAGAAAGCGACATTGTTTGGATTATGCAAGTTGCTCAGATACTTGGTTACCTTTTTGAACTGGTATGTTTTCGGATCGAATTGATCAAGGATATAGACGACGCCACGTCGATTGTCTGTGAGGTTGAACATGTCAGTGACGAAGATCCGTTTGTCAGGACTCAGCGCCATGAAGCGCACGCGTTTCAGTCCCTGGGCCGCCACGCTGATCTCGTAGTCATCAGGAAGGTTTAGATCAAACGACTTTCCGTTCGCGAGCGTGACGTGATGCGGAGTCAGTCTTTGGGCTGGGGCCTTGACGTTACAACCAGTTAGAATCAGGAAAACAAGGGCGATATGAAGGAGCGGTTTGGACGGTCTCATGGCCGGAGAAAATAACACACTCCGCGGAGCACCACGTTTCACGGCGCCGCGCGCGTCGCTGACATGGCACTCCCGCCGGAGGTGTACGAAGCCCGGAGGCCCCGCAAGACCGTAGAAGGCGTTATGATTACCTGGCCTTTATTGACGAACTACCGGCACGTGCTGGGAAGGCTTCACGTGCCCCTTTCTGGGCTACTGGGAATAACACGCGAGTCTTAAAATTATTCCCGGGAATTTTCCTGGCGGCGAAGTGTTAATCTAGAATGGCTGCCACTAAAACGTGAATGATGGACGGCCTGGTTGAAATGGTTGAGTTTGGCCACGCGGCGATGGAGCACCTCGATGCGCTCTATGGCTACGCGCTTGCCCTGACGCGCAACATGACCGAAGCCGAAGACCTCGTGCAGGAAACTTATCTTCGTGCGGCGAGCGCGACGCACCGGCCTGACGGCAACAGCAATTTGAAGGGCTGGCTGTTCGTCATCATGCGTAATGCATGGCTGAACCAGTTACGACACAAAAATAGTGGCCCGAAGTTTGTCGAGCTCGATACGGACGGACCACCAGAGGACCAGTTACAGGAGAGCCCGCACGTTGTTTACTTGCGGAAGCTCGAGCGAGAACAAGTACAACAGGCGATCGAGAGTTTGCCTGATGCGTACCGCGAGATCGTTGTGTTACGCGACATTGAAGGATTCACGTACCAGGAGATTGCGACAGTACTCGATTGTCCGGCGGGAACGGTGATGTCGCGGCTGGGACGTGCACGTGGAAAACTCAGAAAACTGCTGTCCACGTGGCAAACCAAATCGCGTGCAAAAGTAGTCTGAGAAGAAAAGGATTAATCAGGTTTGCAAAAGTGTGAGGACATACGTGGCCGTTTGACCTTGTATCTCGACGAGGAGTTGCAGGGTGAAGAACGTGGAATGGTTGAGGCGCATCTTTCCGAGTGTGAATCGTGCGCGGCGATATTTTCGCGAGAGCTCAACTTTCTGAATGCAGTGAGAGAGAGCGCGCCGTTGCATGTCGCGCCGCCGGAGCTGCGCGCCAAAGTTCAGAAGATTGTGAGCTCAGGGGCGAAAGTCTACGGAATTCATGGCGCACAAGTGAGTCGACCGCGACGCGGGTCACGTGTGAGCTGGCTCGTTGCAGTCGCTGCTACGCTGTTGTTATTGCTGTTGCCGTTGCTCGTCTGGCGCATGGTCAAACAAAGCAATGTCCCGGTGATCAAAGCCTCGCACTTTGCGCTCCTGGCTGCCGAGACGCACCTGCGTCACATGCGTGGGCAGTTGCCGCTCGAGACGGAGTCGGCTGACCCGCAGCAGATCTCTTCGTGGTTCCTGAACAAAGTGAACTTCAGTGTAAGGCTGCCGAACTACCAGGAATCGTCTGGGCAGGAGAAGCTTTACACGCTGGAGGGCGCGCGCCTCGTTGGTTACCAGAACGACTACGCGGCTTACGTTGCGTATAAGATGAAGGAGCGGCCGATCAGTTTAGTGATCACTTCTGATTCGGTGGCGCGGCCTTCAGGTGGTGAGGAGATACAGGCGCGCGGCTTGACGTTTCACTACAATGCGATCGATGGATTGAAAGTGTTGACGTGGTCCGATCGGGGTTTAACGTATGCGCTGGTGTCCGACTTGGAAGAACGCGGCCAGCAGTCATGCATCGTCTGCCACGAAGGCACAAAAGACCGCGACCTACTCGAGCCGCTAAAACCACACTAATTTCTTGAGTACATCTTGATGACGTGCTCGATCGCGGCGCGACAGACTTTGCAGAAGTGATCGGTGCGGGAGAACATGATGCAGTCGACTTCGGGCCGGTAGTAACCACGCGCTTCGTACATCGCTCCTTCAAACGCGCCGACCTTCCCAAAGTATTTCTCCGCCTCAAACATCTTCTGCTCGTGCGCAAGCTCTTCCTTGAACAGCGCCTCCATCTCCTCTTCGGGTCGCCGGTCTTTGCGTAACTGCCCGCGCCGCTTCTGGATCTCGCGTGAGTAGTTCTCAAATGCTTCTTTGTTCCACGGCGTCGGAATCGGCGTCTCGTTAGCAAATGGCGAGACGAGGTTGCGCCACTTCAATGTGCCGACGTCGAGCAGTGCAGTGACGTTTGGCTCCCACGGCTCGACACGATCTGCTGCCGCCGCATAAGCAACTGACGACGTGTAGTACTCGTCCGCGAGCCCAGCGAAGTGATGTCCAAACTCGTGGACAAAGACATAATTCGCGAAAGCATTATCTGAAGCGACCGTGCTGTAGAGATTGAAAATGCCGCCGCCACCGTAGGTGCGATTATTAACGAGCACCTCAATGAACTCGTACGGCGCGAACTGAGCAGCGCGGCGCAAAGCGCGATTGTCGAACGTCAACACGTAACGTTCGGAGCCGAATGCGTCGTAAGTCGCGCCGATCGGTGAGTCGCGATAAATGCCGGTCGAGGGCCGCGAAATGCCTGACTCTGCCGCGGGCGGGCAAAGTCCCCAGACGTTGAAGCTCCTGCGGTTTTCTTTGAACGGCGAAGTCGAGAAGAGCACTTCAGTGAGTCGCTTCGCGTCTGCTTCAAACTTCGCAGCTTCGGCAGCGGTATAGCCGTCACCGAGGATCAGGAAGTCAACTCTGGTTTCCGGGTCGCCTGTCTTTTGAATCGTGATTAGAGGTGCGGGCGCAACGGGCTTCGAGCGGTCGATAAACTGGTCTGCGGGATCAATCGTCGTGGTCCAGATGTCTTTGAAGACATTCTGCGCATCGCGCTTCTTCAAGATGACGTTGACGGGAGCTGACGGAGCAGGGAAGCGAAACGATTCCTGAAACGTGCGTTTGACCGTCTTGGCCTCGTCCGTCGTCTCCCACTCACCATAAATCGACGCGAACCCGCGCGAATAAAGCAAGTCCTTCGTCTTCGCGTCGCGAACTTCAAACAGGTATTTACCGAGGTTCGACGAGTCGACCACCTGCTTGAGATCTCCCGGCCAGGGCAGCGGCTCAATAACCACGCGGTCGAGACTAAACACCTCCTGCGCCGCATCGCCGGTGTGGTAGTAATCGACCCGCATCGCCGGCGTGGCGGCGAGTGCGAAACTCCGAAATGAAAGGACGAGGAATGCGAGTAGCAAGAGATTTCTACAGTAAACTGCCATAGCTTTGTGTTTCTGGCTGTTCCTACTGAACGGAGTGGGTAACCGCTTCATTTGCGCGCGCTAGGAGTGATTGAGCGACTGATTCGACTTCATCTGAATTTAGCACCTCAGCCACAACCTCTGTAAATTCCGTATCTGTATGTGCCCACCGAGATCCCGGAAATGAGCGAGCTTCGACCTTAACCGGGTAAAGCAATTCTTCGCTATGTGAAATTTTAAGTATTCTGTGCCTGGATCCGTGAAGCGCAGGAGCTAAGAGGTCTAATGATACTGAGACTTGGCTATCTTCCCGTTCCTCGACAATCTGAGCAAGTAAGAGGCCGCCTGTCTGAAGAGCGAGAGCTTCCACCTGGCCTTTTAGAATGGCTTCCGGGCTTAGAACAGTAGCCTTAATCGCAGGTGACCATAAGCTTTGAATATTCTGTGCCATTTGCGCCTCCTTCAGACGCCCAATACGGTTAATACTGGTAAGTGATCTGACATATGTTTAATACTGGGAATACCCTTACCGTCCACCAGCGAGTGCTGGGTGTCGCTATCAAGAATTATTACATTCTTGAGGTGCTCCGTAAGCCCTGGTCTTAGTAGAACTTGATCAAGAATTCCCCAATGCGTGTTGCTCAAGACCGATGCTTGCCAATAATGGCTGCCGGGTGGACCAGCAGTTCGATCACCGAAGAGTCCCCACATTGGGTTATAAAAACTCCGCCTTAATTTCTGACGGTACGTTCGATCAGGTCGCTCTGCAAGCCGTTGCGTCATGAGACCGTGCAGCCCGATGAGGTTTGTCATTCCCGGATCGTAAGGCTGCATATTAAAATCGCCAATCATAATGGTGTTTCGGTGCTGCTGCCTGTCCTCGACTTCATTGAGTTCGGCGATTACCTCATTTGCGATCACGGTCTGGTCAGCTTCGGTAGTGCCACCGAACTTAGATGTTAAGTGAACGCCCGCAACAAGAACTTCAAATGCCGTATTCGGTATCACTGCGGACCAGACGGCCATTTCTCCTCCCAGACTGGTGTACCGATGGATAAAAGCTCGCAAATCCAGGCGAGTGATAGCCTGAACCTTCGCGTTTGCATTCAGTTCACGTCGATACTTGCCATTTCCAATGGCATTCAGCGCTTCAAGATTAACACTGTGAGGGCACTCTGCGAGAATGAAGATGTCAACTTCATGCGTCTGCGCCAAACATGGCAGATGTTCCAGACAGACGGGATTTTTCGCAATATTCCAAAAGAGTAAAGTAATCAAATTTCGAGCCTGAGTTTAGGGATTAGAGGGTTGCGCGGAGAATAGCACGTTGTAAGGCGTTACGTCTCTAAGGCTCAGGTCACCACCTGTTGTTTCACGCCTATGGTATAATTTCCCGATTTTATTTCACCCCCTTGTCGCGAGTTGTTAGACGAAAGGTCCCCTCGATCGGAGTATCAATTATCAGTGGCTAGTGTCCTCGAGATCATCCCACTCGGCGGTATCGGCGAGTTTGGAATGAATTGTATGGCTGTGCGTTTCGGCGACGAGATGTTGATTCTCGACGCCGGGATGGGCTTTCCTGAAGAATCCGCTTACGGCGTAGACGTCTCGATACCGAATTTCGGGTTTCTGGACGAGTATCGCGACGAGATCACCGCAATTATCCTCACGCATGGTCACGAAGATCATCTCGGGGCGCTGCCGTACATCCTGAAACGGTTCAACGTCCCGGTTTACTGTTCCCACTTCACCGCCGGTCTCGCTGAAAGCAAACTCGAAGAACATGACCTGCTCGGCGACGTGCTGCTGCACCGGGTCGAGCCGCGTGACGTCGTGGACATCGGCTCCTTTCAGGTCGAGTTCATACGCGTTTCGCATTCACTCGTCGATTGCTTCTCCCTCGGTATCAAGACTCCCGTCGGCACCATCATTCACACCGGCGATTACAAAGTCGACGAGACACCCGTGATCGGCGAGCCGATCGATCTGCGCTCGTTCCGTCGCTATGGTCAGGACGGCGTGCTCGCCCTCCTTTCCGACTCAACGAACGCGACGGTTCCCGGTCGCACGCCGTCTGAGCGGGCGGTGATTCCGGCTTTTGAAGAGATCTTTTCCGAAGCGAAGGGGCGCATCATCGTCGCGGCGTTTGCTTCGTCCATTCATCGTTTGCAGATCGTGCTCGATGTCGCGCAGCAGTTTAATCGACACGTCTGTGTGCTCGGTCGTTCGATGCAGAAGAACGTCGAGGTGGCGGACCGTTTGGGTTATCTCGACATTCCCGACGGCCTGCTCGTGTCCCTCAACGAAGCGAAGATGATGAGTGACGATGAGATCGTGTTTCTGGTGACCGGATCGCAGGGTGAGTCGCGTGCGGCGCTCTCGCAGATGGCGACGCAGAGTTATAAGGGATTGGTGGTCGAAGAGGGTGATACGGTGGTGTTGTCGGCGCGCATCATTCCTGGGAACGAGCGTTTGATCTCGCGCATGATCGGGTTCATTTACAAGCGCGGTGCGAACATCATTGAAGAGAAACGAAGGCTGGTTCACGTCAGCGGGCACGCTTCGCAGGAAGACATACGAATCATGACGGAAGCTGTGCGTCCAAAGTTTGTCGTGCCGATTCACGGCGAGTACCGGATGCTCTTCCGGCATAAGGAGTTCGTTAAAAACCATCTCGGTTACAACGAAGAGAACATTATCCTGATTGAGAACGGCGACGTACTTGAGCTTGACGGCGAGCGCGCCGCGATCATCGGCAAACGCGAGATTGGACGCACGTTCATCGACGAGAGTGGATTCAAAGAGATCGATAACGAGACTGTGCGTGAGCGCAAGCAGCTCGCTTACGAAGGCACGGTAACGGTTGTTGCGACGGTCGACGAAGAGACTGGCGAGCTGGATGGTGAGCCGAAGATCGTTGCGCGTGGTGTGCGTGGGTTGAGTGCGGAGAATGGGTTTGGTAGTCGTTCTGCGATGCTTGACGATGCGAAGCGTGTGGTGACGGCGGCGATTGCTGGAGCTTCGCGGCAGACGCTGTCGGACGAGTCGTTGTTGAAGGAACATGTGCGGGTGGAGTTGAAGCGGTTTATTCAGAAGCAGACCGGCGCCAAGCCGGTGATCACTCCTGTAATCGTTCTGATTTAGTGACAGGATTTACAAGATGTTTCAGGATTTACAAGATTGGAATCCTGTAAATCTTGAAAACATCCTGTCAATCCTGTCTAGATGACTTATTGGGCCAACAAGGTCGTGATGATCACCGGCGCCTCTTCCGGTCTCGGCAGAGGAATGGCGCTGGAGATTGCGGCCCGTGGTGCGCATCTCGCTTTGTTGGCGCGTCGTGAGGATCTACTAAACGAGATCGTCGATAAAGCGAGGGCGAAGAACGTCAAGGCGGTTTTTGCGACCGCTGATGTGCGCGATGCGAAAGCCGTCACAGAAGCCGCGGATCACTTTCGTAAAGAGCTTGGCCCAATCGACATTCTCGTCGCCAATGCAGGCATTGGCACCGCCGATCACGCCCTTAGCCTGACGCCCGAACACGCAGCGAACGTCATCGGAATAAACGTCCTGGGCGCGGTGAATAGCGTGGCGGCAGTGCTGCCCGACATGGTGAAGCGAAAACACGGTCGACTGGTCGCGATCTCTAGCCTCGCCGCGTATCGTGGTCTCGCCAAGTCTGCGGCTTATTGTGCGAGCAAGGCCGCCCTGTCGGCTTACTTTGAGAGTCTCAGGATCGATCTGCGCCGCACGGGCGTCGGTGTGACGATCATTCACCCGGGCTTCATCAAGACCGCACACACCGCGGGACGCGAAGCGAAGATGCCGTACCTGATGGAGCTTGACGAGGGGGTAAAGAAAATCGTTTCAGCAATCGAGAAGGAGAAGAAGATTTACGCCTTTCCCTGGCAACTCGCGACGATTGTCCGCGCCAGTATGCTGATGCCTGTCGCGATGTATGATTGGATCGCGGAAAGAAATTCCTTTCGAGAATAATAATGACCATCCTTCAAGCTATCTTCCTCGGCCTTGTTCAGGGTCTGACGGAATTCATCCCAGTTAGCTCAACTGCTCATCTCGTTTTCGCGGCACGCCTCGTAGATCTCTACGGCGGCGCTGACAAAACGCTGCAAGCCGAACAGACCACCGCCACGATCGCCGTCATTCAACTGGGCACGCTGCTCGCGGTTTTGATCTATTTCACGCGAGACATCATAAACATCCTGCGCGCCTTCATCTTCGATCACCTTGCCATGTTGCGCGCGCGCAACGAGCCCGTCCGGCCGAAACTCTCGAAAGACGCGTGGCTCGGGTGGCTGGTGATCATTGGCTCGCTGCCGGTGGGCACTATCGGACTGTTGCTGAAGAAACAGATCGAGGGACCATTCACGAAGAATCTCTGGGTGATCGCGACGATGATGATCGTCGTCGGCATTTTGCTAATGATCGCTGAGCTGGTGGGGAAAAGAGATCACGCCATGGACCAGCTTAGTGTCGGCGACGCGCTTGCGGTTGGATCAGCGCAGGTGCTCGCGTTGATTCCGGGTTCAAGCCGATCCGGATCGACGATCATGGGTGGCTTGTTCGCCGGACAGACGCGCGAGACAGCGGCGCGGTTCTCGTTTCTACTCTCGATCCCGGCGATTGCCGCGAGTGGTCTGTTGGAACTGAAGGAAGCGATCGAGAAGCTGCCGGCCGGAAGTTACGGCGCGCTGGCCGTGGCGACGGTGGTTTCAGGTGTCGTTGGTTACGCGTCGATCTGGTTTCTGCTGCGCTATCTGAGGACGCATTCGACCGGCGTCTTCATTGTTTATCGAGTGATTGTGGGTGCGCTAATCCTTGGAGCCTTGTGGTTGGGGTACTTATCGGCAAGTATTTAACAATGAACCTAACTGACTCGTCTCGATCTCCCTCGGCGCCAAAACCACAACAGCGCGGCGGCCAACAGTAAAGAGCTGATGATAATAGCTGGTATCGTGGAGTGTGATGCGAGGATATGAGTTTCGGAAATCGGTTTGATCGCCTGGGGATACTCGCCTTGCAATGTAAAGCCGGCCCAATAATATGGTGACCGCCACTGCGGCTGCTGGCGAATACTATTTTGCGCTGCTCGTAACGCCTCACCCGTCTTCATTCCGTGTTGCAGCATGTTGCTGTAAAAGAGTCTCATTAACTCGGCCGTGGCTCTGTCGTCCACTGCCCACAAACTTGCGACAACGCTGGACGCGCCGGCGTGCATAAAGCCACGAGTCAGGCTCATGAGTCCTTCGCCGCGCACATTGTCGCCGAGTGCGGTTTGGCACGCACTTAATACTACGAGACGCAGCGGCGCTCGCATTCCGTAAATCTCGCGTATTCCGACAAAGCCGTTCAACTGCTTCTGTTCGCGATTGATTTGCGACAGGACAAAACCGGAGTTTTCAGGATGGTTCGGAATAAAGAAACCATGCGTGGCGACGTGCAGGATAGCAAACTGCGTTAGGTCTGTACTCAAGAACCGTTCGCGAGTTGCATCATGTTCACCGACAATCAACGCATTCTCACCGGCCACTTCCCGCAAGCTGTTCAGCTCACGTTTGGCGTTGAAGAGTGGGGCCAGCACCGTTAGATCGAAAGATTCGCGGTTAGGCTTTGTATCACGTAACGCTGAGTGCAAACGTGCGTTCGCAATCATTTGTTCGTTATCGCCATCGTTGGCCTGGTAGCTTGGGGCAAACATCGGGTCGCCAAAGGCGGCCAGCACGTTGGGCGCGGGCTGACGGTGCATTGCTTCCTGCTGCAACTCTCCAAGTATCGAAGCCGAGGGAGAGTTGATGATCTCACTGTTGTCGATGAGCGGTGTGTTGCGTGATGGCGAAGGCAAAATCTGAAACGGAATATAGTTGAGAATCCCATCGGGAACCACGATTATCCGGCGACTGTTCAGGTGCTCGGCAGCGGGCCAGAGAATCATGCGGGCCAGGTCCTGAACTGCGCTCGATAGATCATCTCCAGCGTCGTTCAATCGCGGACTGGACAATAACTCATGCACGCGGCGAGCGAGTTTATAGATAGTCTCTTCATTCGGCAGCTCGTAGCTCTCGATCCCGGAACGCGTCACGGCCCACAAGTAACTCTTTTCAGAACCAAGACTGAATTCCAACAATACCGTCTGATCGTCGGCAACCACTTGCTGTTGAATTTTCGACAGCTCCCAACCCGTTGGTGAAATGACTTGTTCGTAATCGGGATTACGACTCCGGATCTCGTTGAGGACTTCGTCATACTCCGCTCTCATTTGCTGCGATTGTGCTTCGAGGCTCTTCAGTTCCGAAGTTGAATATTTCCTGCTCAGCAACGCTATCTTATCGACCTCGTTGCTGTGCAGGTATGCTCGAAGTGTCATCTCTCGTTCAGCGAGTTTTGGATCGAGTCCGGGAAAGAGGTTTGGCTGCGTCGCCCGTAACACTTCGGTCAGAGAACGAGCTCGCGCCAGCTCGATCGTTTGAAACGCATCGATCTCGAGGGCTTCCGATCGTGATGCGAAGTACTTACGCATTTTGCAGTCAATATATTTCTCATAACGGTCGTGTACTTTGGCTGAAAAAGCCGCAGTGAGATCGGCGCTGATAGCGAACCGGCGCATCTTCTCCGTCGCGCTGATGGATTGGCTCAAGTAGTCTTCCGCTGCATCGATGGAGTTTTGCTCCAACTCCAGGGCGCCGAGCGCGTAAAGTGTGGCTGACTCGTTGACCTGATCTGAGAGTTCTCGAAAACTCGCCAGTGCCCTTAAGTAACGCTCTTTCGCGGCTTTGAAATTCCCCTGCTGTTGGTAAACCTGGCCCATGAGTGCGACGACGCGGGCCGCCTCCATCGTATTATTCGACCTTTTGAATTCTTCGAGTGCCGCCTGGTAGTGTCGTAAAGCGGCGGTATAATCGTTCATCGCATAGTAAGTTCGTCCGAGGAAATCGTCGCTTAGTCCGGCGATAAACCAATTTTCAATCAAGGCGGCCTCAGCGCGACTTCCGTTAAGTATTGCGAGCGCCTCGGAGTAATGGCCGAGAAAGAAGTGAGTTCTTCCAATGCCCCATTCAGTGCCGATCCTGTCGAGTGGATTCTTTGTCAGACTGTGATATCTGAGAGACTCACGATACTTCTCGAGTCCGGTTTCAGGGACGCCACTTTCGATAAAGGCTTCAGCGAGACCAGCCTTTATCTGTCCCATCATGTAGGGTTCCGCAGCCTCATCAACGAGTAACTGCTGGGCTTGAATGTAAAGTGATAAAGAAGCCTGCCAGACGCCCTTGTGGTATTCGATAAATCCCAAATTTATCAGAGTCTCGGCGACCTCATGAGGCATGTTGAGTTCAGTCCAAAGCTCTTTGGCAGATTCATAACTCTGCGTAGACTCGATCAATCTGTACTGGATCATTTGAAACTCGCCCAGCACCATGTAGGCCCGCGCGATCCCCAGCTTCTGATTTGTTTTCTTCCAGAGCTCGAGTGCCTCTTCCGCATTTTCGAGCGCCACAGACGTCTCGCTTTGGCAGTAAGCGAGGATGAGGAGAGCTTCGGCCTTTCCTTCAGTGTAGGAATTCTGCTCGCTTAGACGGATGGCTCTCTGGAGCAGCGGCTTGGCGTCCGGGTATTTGCTCGAATTTTTATAAGCCCTGGCGAGCCCGTTAAGTGTGTCGACGAGTGCCTGCGGATTACGAATTCCTGCAAGCAGTTTGAGTGACTCGCGGTAAGTTGCGATCGCTTCATCTGGTTGACTCAACTGCAACTGAAAGCGGCCTGCGCGATTCCATTCGCGGGCCGCCTCCACTTTGTTTCCAGCATCTCGTAACTGATTACCGGTTGCCAGCAGCTCTTTTACCGCACTCTCTCGTTCGCTAACAGTTGAGACTCTGGCGTCCTCTTCATCCGTTATTGCCTTTGCCTGCTGCTGGGCTTGAATTCCGGCAGTAGCCAGGACGAAACAGAACGCCAGCACTAATAGGGAACGAAGCGACATGACGAGTCACTGTGTGGTTGTTACAACAGCTCCGGATTGTTGCGGCCGAAGCGCACCGTTGGATTGCCAGTTTGGATCCTGAGACGCTCTCGGGCTTCGCAGGAATTCCATGGGATAGTTCTTAACGCTGCAACTACATCCCGAGCCGTCGCCCAGTGGCGGACTGGATTTCGGACCTTCCAAAGCCTCGGCGACACTGAGGGTTCTACTGACAATGCCATTGCCATTGCCATTTCCATTAGCGCTCAGGCTCGGCCTGGCGCCACTTCCAGTGACAACCGGAAAACCGTCCTCCGCCTCTCTGCTCTCGCGCTGTGTGCTTCTAAAGTATTCCTCAAGAAAACTCAGCCACGACTCCTCTTCGAGCGTCGCAGTAAACTTATAGTTCTTGTATCGCCCCAGCATATCGTCATCCGGAAGCAGCGGGGCATCGTCGACAGGACGTGACCAGGGGAAGAAAACTGACAACCCGTGGGAGTACTGGAACACCGGCCCGAAGAAGTCGGATTGGAGAATAAGGTTTTTGGGCGACTCGGCCAACGCCTCTTGTACTGCTTTGCACGCAGTTCGCATAGTGTTCTGTACCTGATCGGTTTGGTCGCACTGTCGCTCGAGGCAGAGGCAGAAATCATATAGGTCGGTATAGGTTTCCTGCCAGTAGCTCTGCGCCTTCAGATGGGCAAGAGTTATCAATTCCAGCCCGCGCCTATGCTTCAGTCCCTCTTTAAGTGCCTTTGTCAGGTTCCGGATCGGAGCATTCAGTCCGTTTATCCTTTCCGGATCCAAACTACACAGACAGAGATCAGCAGAGAGTCCCGAGAACATAAAATCAGTGCTGTTATGAAGAGACAACCGTTGGAGTGACGTCACGAGGTCGTCAACGTTTACTTCAGTACCGCTCTTGCTCGCGGTGTCGATGGTATTCAATATCTTCTTCAGAAGCTGACGATAGGGCCAACTGGCGACGAAAGAAACTCCTTCGGTGGCCAGCATGTACTTCGCTGTTCCCTGAAGCTCATAAGCCACTTCGATGGCGCTCATTGAACAGCTATGCAGGCCGACTAGTTCAACCTCACCTTGAAACATCCTCGCGCCCTTCCTGAACCATTGAAGAATCTCGCCGAGTTGTTTTAGCGTGATACCGCTGTCGGGATGATTGTCGGGAAGGAAGAAGTCGTTTCCCACAACGAGACCATGCCCGACAAGAAAAACCATGTAATGTTTGGCTTGATGGTATTTCAAACCATTGATCAGGAATGTGCTCAGGGCGTCGGCCGCAGTGGCTGACCTGGACACACCTGGAATGCTGTCTTCTATCAAGTTGCGAACAAACGGGTCTCTCCCATCCCCGATTCTTGTGCCTGCCTCACCGCTCCCCTGAATTTCCGCTTTGCGCTCACGGTTGATCTCAAAAGTCGTGGTTGCGACTCCTCGCTCATTCGGATCGTAGTGGACCAAAACGGTCGTGCTTTCTTGAAAACCGGCATCCTTGATGGCTTTGAGTTGTGCAGTCATGCTCGGTGACAGATGCGGGTCACCAGCAAAAAAGATCATGATCGTCCATTCGTTTTCGGCCTTCACATCCTGTGTGGCCTGTGCATGTGCTGAAGACATGTCGGGATCCTCCTTCTGGATCTGGATTGATTGTCACTTGGAAGATGTCCGCGAGCCGTGCTCGTTTTGACTCCCGGACACGGAGCTGGTTCCTGGGTTAACAAGCTCGGGCGAAACCTGGTCGCCAATCATTCTTGCTTGCCTACTAATGGGAATAGCGAGCGAAGTATTTCGCGAATTCTATGAGAGGGTTTTCTGTCTTTGATAGTCTATCAATGATCCCGAGATTCAGGTACACTCATGTAGCCCCTCCTCATAAGCCAATAGAAAAGGGCGGTGATTGTATGACTGAGAAAGATCCGCGGGGCGATGTTGCGTCGCAACGACCCCGGAGCCCGCGAGTTCCTGTTGAGTTTGATTTAAATGTGGAGGGAACAGACGCCTCGGGCAAAGCTTTTGCGGCAAAGGCCAAGGCTGTAAAAATCAGCCGCGGCGGCGCGACGCTTCTTATCGACGTTGATATCCCACTTGGTTCACAGGTAAAGCTGGTGCCGCCATTTGGTGGTAAGCTGGCTGCCGAAGTAAACGGCTCGTGGATCGACGACATAGACGGCAACAGGCGTATCGGTGTGAAGCTGCTCGATACCAATGGTTGGTTTGCTGAGTAGCATATGTGCTTTTTGTGCCTTTTGTGGCTAATATGAATTAGATGAAAGCCAAACGCTGGATCGTGCGTGAGCATGATGCCGAAAGGGCCGCCTCACTGGCACGCGTTCTGGGTGTCTCACCAATCCTGGCTGCTCTTCTCATAAACCGCGGCTATGCCGCCGAGCGCGCCGCGCGCCTCTTCCTTTTTCCAACTTACGATCAACTTCACGAGCCTTATTTAATGCTCGGTATGAAGGAGGCCGTCGCTCGACTGCAACGCGCAATTGAGACGCGCGAGCCGATCCTGATCTACGGCGATTACGACGTCGATGGAACAACGGGAACTGCTGTACTGCTTCGCGCGCTCAAACTCCTCGGCGCAAACGCGGGCTTTCACATTCCCCATCGCTTCACCGAAGGTTACTGCATTCAACAAGCCGCGCTCGAGAAGGCAGTCATTGACGGTTACAAACTCGTGGTCAGCATCGACTGTGGCATCCGCGCGCATGAGCCGCTTTACTGGGCGCGCGACAAAGG
>Ga0126311_10000254_pt1 | contig 25945 bp, 16 predicted proteins | sample Plot61_FD_92539 | JGI IMG/M metagenome (GOLD analysis project Ga0126311, IMG submission 92539) | Serpentine soil microbial communities from UC McLaughlin Reserve, CA, USA - Plot61 | ecosystem: Environmental > Terrestrial > Soil > Grasslands | place: USA: UC McLaughlin Reserve, Lake County... | reverse complement strand
TTGCAACGATCGCGAACGCACTGAGTAAGATCATCGCAGCTCGCTGCGAGACCACGGCGCGCTGCATCCGATCTTCCATCGTGCGAACTTCATACAATGGAAACTGACTGTCGACGGCATGCACGGCGGCCTGAATTGGTGCGTTTAGGCTTTGAGGTTCAACTTGCGTTCGCACAACTAAATACATAGTCGTGATGGAATTTTGTGAGATTGGCAAGTAAATATGAAGCCGAGTCGGCTCAATGACACCTTGCATTTTGACGTCCCCAACAACCCCAACTACTTCACGCCACGGTGTCGTCTGTTCCGGCCAACCCTGCTTCATTCGTTTGCCAATTGGATTCTCGTTAGGCCAGAACCGTCGCGCCATCGTTTCATTGATTAAAACCACCTGTGGTGACTTCTCTGTGTCTGCTTCAGTAAAAATCCGGCCCTTCAACAATGGAATTCGCATTGTTTTGATGTATTCAGGGCTGATGGGATTGAAGTCGGCATGCGGAATTTGCGCGCGACCCGGCACGGGCTGATCTCCAACAATAAATATCGATCCCCATTGCGATCCTTCGATCGGTAAAGAGAGCGTGAACGCGGCGGATTCGACACCCGGAATAGCCTTGACGTTAGTTAGTACGTCGCGCTGGAAAGATTCTAGTTTGGTAGCGTTATATTTCGGATCCTGAACATCGAGCCGCATGGTGAGCACGTGATCCGATTGGAATCCAGGATCGACGTGGGCAATCTTGTACATGGTGCGGGTCATCAGACCGGCACCAGTTACCACTATTAGTGCAAGAGCGATCTCTGCCACTAACAAGCCATCAAAAAGACGGCGACGCAAAGGCCCAGAGGTTGATGATCGTTGACTGAACACCATGGCAGGTTTAGTGCGCGTCGCAGACCATGCAGGCAGAAGTCCAAACATCAAACCAGTCAACAAAGTGATTCCTGCTGTGAACAGCAACACTCGTCCACTCAATTGCACATCGTCGATGCGCGCCAGATTCGGTGGGGCCAGCTTAATCAATGCAGACAATAGCCAGCGCGCACAAAGGATTCCGGCCAAGCCTCCCAGTAGTGACAACAAAAGACTTTCATTCAACATCTGGCGAATCAGGCGACGACGTCCAGCGCCCAGCGCCATTCTGATTCCCATCTCCTGTTCCCGAACGAGCGCACGTGCAATTGACAGATTGGCGACGTTGACACAGGCGATGAGCAAGACAAATCCAACAGCACCCATCAGGATCAGTAACGTCGAGCGCATTTCGTGAACGATCATCGATTGAAGTGAACGCGCGTATGCACTGGCCCCGCTATTTGTATCCGAATGCTCTTTCGACATCTGAGCCGCGAGCTGACGCATCTCAACGTCGGCCTGACTTACCGAAATTCCCGATTTCAGTTTGGCAATTGCTTCGAGTCCCAGATAGTTTTCGCGACGGAACCATCCGGAGTTGGGTACTAACCAACCGCCCAGTGGCATCCAAATATCAGTCTTTCTAACGAATTCAAAACGAGGCGGCATTACACCGATTACCCAATAGTCGTAGCCTCCGAGATTTAGGGTCCTTCCCAAAATGTTTGGATCCGAGCCGAACGTAGTCCGCCAGAGGGAATCACTGATGAGTAGGGCCGTCCCCACAGGTGTGAACTTCTCCTCCTCCTCCGTGAAAGTTCGACCCAACTGTGGTTGAACTCCGAGAATGCGGAAATAGTTCCCGGTGACTTCTTGTCCGATCAAACGTTGGGGACTACCCATTCCAGATAGGTTGAACGTATCGAATCGATAACCCCCAATTTCCTCGAACGATTTTGCACGCACTTGAAAGTCTTGAAAGTTAGGAAGCGAAACGCCAATCTCCATGCCCTCTTTGCTGATCTCACTGATCACTACGAGTCGATCGGCGTCCGGAAATGGCAGCGGATTGAGAATGACCGCGTTGACGAAACTGAAGATCGCAGTGTTCGCGCCAATTCCCAGGGCCAGGGTGATTACAACTACACACGCAAAGCCTGGGTTTTTGCGCAACATGCGCACCGAATATTTCAAATCCTGGTAAGTTTCGCTAAGCATATTCTTTTGTACTCCCTCTCGTTGCAAACCTGATGCTCATTAACGCAAGAGCGGGCGCAGTACTGAGCGGGCGATGGCGATGGTGGCGTTTGTGCGTGGAGCTTCGCCCTGGAAGGCGCGGGCTAATTGGACAGCGCCGTCGTAATCGTCGTTTGCCAAAGCACCAAAGACTTCTGCGATATCGAAGTCCGGGACGTTCTGCGGACTGACGCTGATCACGTTCTTACTATTTATCGTCTGCGTAATCATCCCGCCTTCGCCTACGAATCCTTCGGTCGAGTTTGCTGCTTTAACTGCATCGAGGATCGCTTCTGACACTCGGGCGGGCTCCACGACTCGCAAAGCATTGGCGATCGCGAATAAGGCGCGGGGATGATCCAGATCGCCTCCGGAAATACGTCGCGCCTCGGCGCTTGCAGTGTCAAGCAAAGATGAAGCCTTCTCGCGATCAGTTTTGGCCAGCAGTTTCGCTGTTTGAGTCAGGACCCACACTCGTTGAATTTGGGTTAACTCTCCAGTGCGATTCAGTTCCAAAGCCAGCTCAGTCTTCTTCTTCTCGACGGCACTGACGGCCAAACCCCAGTCAACCCATCCTTGTGCTTGTTTGCGAAATTCGCCGTCTTCAATCTTGCTTACATAGTCGCGAGCTTTCAGGTCCTCGTTCTTCAGCGCGAGCAAGGCAAGTTTGAAATAAAGCTGATCGCGATCCTCGGACGTCCTCGCATGCTCAATCTGGTCGAGAAGAGACGATTCCTGAGAAGCAAATGACTCATCAGGAGTGATTCCTTTTTGGACCGATTCAGTTTCTCCATCACGAACACTGTCGCTCACTAAAGAGTTGAGCGCCTCGAATTGGCTCCGCATTGGCGCCACCATTTCAGAGGGTGCATACTGCTCAAATAGCGGCAGCAGGCGCTTGAGCACCATGTACTTGCCGGCAACTCCCGTGGTGCTTTGGTCCTGATCCGGCGGTGGCTGGGGTCGCAATAGAATCGCGGCGGCGGTCTGGAAAAAGGCTGCTCGCAGTTGCGGGCTGACGTTTGCCGGCGCTCTGGCCGGCATAAAGGAACCGGTGGCGGCGCCGTCTCTGTTGAAGATAACGTACGTGTTAGGCGTAAAAATATATGACGACAGCAACGAGACCGTATTTGCATCGGCGAGCATATTGTTGCTGGTGCTAACCAGCATGGCCGCATAACGCTGGTCGGCAGCCGCGGCATCCCTCTCGCGCAACAGCGTGAGGAAATCCAGAGTTGCGCCGGTTACGTTACCCAAAGCAGGCTCGGCCAATTGCAGCGCACGTTCGATATTGCCCGTGCGCAACAGATTCTCTGCAAGGTTCAATCGCTGTCGCACTGCGTCGGGAACATCCCACAAACCAGTGCTCGGCTTTTCAGATTTGGTCTCGGACTGACTCTCCTTTAACTTTTCGAGAAACTCCTCAGACAACATTCGATCATGTGGAGCCACAAGCCTCAGCACCTCTTTGCGCAGGTCAGGATTTGAGACCATTGAGAACAGTGTCGTGGAACTAACTTCGTCTGGCTTTATAGCCACAACACCATCGCGAATATTCAGACGTTCATTGGCTTCGCGATGAGCTATCTCCGCGGCCTCCCAAGCCTTCCTGAAAAGCGTGCGCCCCTGTTCGGCATCAAGCTCCCAAAGTGCATCCGCAATTCTGGCGAGCGAGCGCGCGCGCAGCGTTTGGTCCCGAAAACTCCGCGCGTCACTGGCTAATGAGACCAACAACGAGCGGGCCTGCGCCTGTCGCTCTTTTTGAATGCGTTCGGCTTCCAGTTTTCCGTCTGATTTTTCCTTACTGGAGACATTTTTAACCGGCGCTTTCGTCTTCTGTGACGGAGGTTGAGGAAAGGCAAACTGCGAAAGAATTAAAGTAAATCCGACAGTGACAAACAATCTGAGGTACTTCATGAGTTATCTCGACAGCGTAAAAATTGCTGTGAGTTTAACAGGCGCTGAGTTTGAAGTGGAATAAACTCGCGAGTAGTGGTAATAAAGTTCTAAATTTCGCCACTTACTCAATTAGTAACCGGACTCTCAATCTCGAGGTGCCAAAATGAATACTTTCCACAAGCCTCTCGCGCTTTCCCTCAGCGTTTTGCTGCTCGTGTCTGCGTTTTGCCAGACTCTACAGGCAAAACCTTCCGGTGGAGACGTCCGCATCGAGAGGCTCGCCGGGCTGGCAAAGGTTTGGGGGACGGTAAAATATTTTCATCCCTTTCTCGCTTACCGCGACATCGATTGGGACAAGGCACTCATCGAGACCATTCCGAAAGTTAACGCCGCCAAGTCACCGCAGGATTATCAGGCCGCGCTCAACCAGATGCTTGCTGTGATGAACGATAAGAGCACTCGCGCTGACATCGAAACCGAAACAAAACCCGAAGCTCCAAAGCCGGTCGACCCAGCGAAACTCGTCTGCACGGAAAACGGCGTGTTGCTTATCGACTCCGCCCAGATCGCCAAAGCCATCGCAAATGACATCTCTGCACTTAACAAGTTCACAACCACCATCAACGAGTCTTTACCAAACGCCCGCAGCGTGATCTTCGACGCACGCGGCACGACGAAAGCAATCGATATTGAGGCGTATCACTTTGATAATTTCATGCGACAGACGCTCACTGGAATGCTCGACCGAACTGTCGTATTGGGGGCGACGCGCTACCGGATGCACAACGGCTACGCCACGCAAGTCAGCGGCGGAGCAAATTTCTACTATTCAGGGTTGATCAACTCTGCGCCGCAAACCATCGCCGGACGAAGCAAAACCAAAACACCACCGATCGTATTCATCATCAATCAAAACTCGCCAGCATTCGCTGACATTCTCAGCGGCATGCAGGCAGCAGGACGCGCCGTCGTCATACAGGAAGGTGAACAGCCTGCTAGCGAAACGTTCACGATCGATCTTCCCGAAAACGTGAAAGTGCGAATGCGCACGGTCGAGCTGGTAAACCCTGACGGCTCGATCGAGCTTCAACCTGACGTTACTGTCACGAAAAGCGCAGTTGAGGATTCAGCCTTAAAAGAAGCGATACAAGGAAAGACGATTGCGCAAAGACAAAATCGCGCGCCATCTCCTGCAACCGGACTAGTCCCGCAGAAGGATCGGGCCTACGCAGAAATGGTGTTTCCCAACACCGAGTATCGTCTGCTGGCGCTGTTTCGTTACTGGAACGTCGTCAACTATTTCTTCCCTTACAAACACCTGATCGGCGACTCGTGGGAAACTGTTTTGCCCCGCTATATTCCGAAGTTTGAAGCAAACAAACATGCGCTGGATTACCAGTTGACGGTGCGCGAGCTGGTTACAGAAATGCATGACTCACACGGCGGAGTGCGAAACGCCAATGCTGCAAGTGAAAAGTTGGGCACGCACCTGCCGCCCGTGCTGATGGGCTACATTGAAGAGAAATCAGTGGTCACCAAAGTTCTGGACGACAAGTTACCAATCAAGGTTGGTGATGTTGTTTTGGCGGTTGATGGTGAGCTTGTTGAAAAGAGACGCGAGTTCCTGGCTCGTTATTCGGCCGCGTCCACGCCGCAATGGTTGATGAGAAACGTGAATGGCCGCTTGCTGCTTGGACCAAAAGACAGCGTTGCGAAGCTGAAGGTGCAAAACATCGCAGGCGAAACGCGCGACGTTGAGCTGCCGCGAACGCAATCAATCACGGATCCGAAGTTGTCTCGATTAGTGGAACGCTCAACGCCGGTTATTCAAGTGTTGCCGAGCGGCTTCGGCTATGCCGATCTGGATCGCTTGCAAGCAGGTGAAGTCGATAAGATGTTCGAGACTATCAAGGGAACGCCTGCTGTTATTTTCGACATGCGCGGTTATCCGAACGGCACGGCATGGTCCATCGCTCCGCGTCTAACGGAAAAGAAGAACGTGGTAGCAGCTCTCTTCTCAAGACCGATTCTGGAAGCCACAGATCTCACCAACTCTGAGTTGGCTGAGAGCGCACGTTATTCGTTTGCACAAAGGATTCCGGAACGGCAGGGCGACGTTTATAAGGGCAAGGTCGTCGTGCTGATCAACGAAGATGCAATCAGTCAGGCCGAGCACAGTTGTATGTTTTTCGAAGCGGCAACTGACGTTACCTTCATTGGTACACCGACAGCAGGCGCCAATGGCGATGTAACACTCATGGTGTTGCCAGGTAATCTGACCGTGAGTTTCAGCGGGCACGACGTTCGCCACGCCGATGGTCGACAGTTGCAGCGAGTCGGGATACAGCCAACGATAAAAGTAGCGCCGACAATTCGCGGGTTGATTGACGGGCGTGATGAGATCCTCGAAGCCGCAGTCAAGTTTCTGCAAGGGCGAAAAAGCTAACTAAGAACAAAACTGCGTGGCAAACGGATGCGTTTTACGGCAATCCATTGAAGGGCTTCACTCCTGGCCCATAAACCATTATTCAGCCGCAAAAAGGCACAAAAAGCACAAAAGCATTTTTGAGAAGTTAAGGCGCCAAACTCTCGCGCACGAGAATCGGGTGTCTTAAACTTATTTAATCATTTTGTGCTTTTTGTGCCTTTTTGCGGCTAACTGGTCGGTTGGGTTTTGAGGCGCGTGGCGGTGCGTGCGAGGCTCCACAGCACGAACGCGAGTGCGATGCTCGAGGCTGCAAGCACGACGTAGATCAGCCACGGCACGCGCTCGGTGAGTGGCTTCGGCTCGGGTTTGTAATCGCGATTTGCGAGCACGTCGCCGAGCTGGCTGTGAACCGGCTCCTTCGTAAGACGCGCCGTCACTTCTTTTTCGAAGTCATAATGCGGCGCGGGAAGGTTCTCCTTACCAAAGAACAATCGAAGCGGTAGTGCCGCGGGCGCCTTCATCTCGTACACAAGCTGCCGCGCAGGCGCACTCGCGTTGATCGAGGTGATACTCAACGTCGGATTGCTGTAGTCAGTGATCTGTAGCCGCAGCTTGCGTACGACCGCTTCCTTATCGAAATAGATCACCAGCGGTTTCGTTTCCTCACCGGAATGGCGGTTCAGATCACCACTCGCTAACAACCGCACATTCTGCGGATCGTCGATCGACTCTACCTGGAACGGCCGCGAAAACGAGTCGTCCTCGATCTCGATACTGAGACGATCGCACGGTATGCGTCCGCCAAGATCGAGCGTCCAAACAGTCGCGTGCGCTCCCTGATTGCGCTGCAACTGGTAAGACGGCACCGGCACGTTCCACGTCGACAGCCAGCCTTTCTCGCGAACAACCATCATCACCTTCGCGCTCGTGACCTGCGGCGTCTCATCATCAGTCATCGGATCGCGCGACACTTTCACGCGCAGGTATCGATAACGGCTCGTCGGATAACTGACTTTTTGCGACTCTGCCACGTTGTTCTGCGACGCGAAATTGAAAATCACGCCGTCATTACTCAGCATCCGCCACTCTCGACCCGAATCACTGCCTTCAACTACAACCTGGCGGCGGAAGTTTGCGCCGTAAGTTTCAATATCGATCTCGTTATGCTCGCCAGGGTTCTCGCCGAGATCTACAGACACTTCACTCGTCGATGGACCAGCATACCCATGGTTAAAAAGTCGCGCGGGGATCTCTCGCTTTTCGTCCACTTCTCTGCGGATGCGAATGGCGTAAGGAATCTCGCGGTTGGCGGAATCGAAGAGTCGCAGGTCCGCCAGATCAGTGCTCGCCCTGTCCATCACCGGAAGCGGCACGGCGAGATCATAGATCTGACCGTCAGTTTTCTCCGGCGTGACCTCGACATAATAAGGCCACAGCGACAACGACGTTTGCGCGGAGACTGAAACGACTAACACCAGCGCCGCGACGATCACAAATAGTAGAGACTTCATGTGACTTGCTCCCGCGAATGAAATGCCCTGTGATAACCCCATGCGACCAGCAACAACAAAATGCCGAGAACAGCAAATACGATGATGCGATAGAGCTTCTCGAGCTCTGCGATGTCAACCAGCATCGCCTTAACGACCGTGAACGCAAAGAGCACGAGGGCGGCCCAGCGGATCACTGCTACCCGGCGAACGAATCCGTATGCTGCCAGCGCGGCAGCGTATGCGGCCCAGATAACGGAGAGCGCCATCTGGCCCAGCCAACGTTCGCGCGCCGTGGCTTCAATGCTCTTTTCGGCAAGCGCGCGTCCGGCGAAATACGTCTGAGTCTCGATCGATATCAGTAACCAAAATGTGAGCGCGGCGCCCAACGCGATTATGAGCATTGTCACGCGCTCATTCACGAGCTTTCGTCTGCCCGCTCGTTCGAATAGATAGACCGCGACGATGTAACAGGCGACCACCGCAAGCGACGAAAGAAAGTAGCGATTGAAAACCGGGGTGAATGCCGGGCGATAACCGTAAGGCGTGTCCCAGAAAAGGAACTTGAAAAACGCGAGCGTAAAGAGCCCAAACGCGTGAGCGCGCAGCCTGACGGATTGAATTTCGATACCGGCCCAGAGTATCGCAAGCCCTTCGACGGCCCACGCGATCGTGATCCAGTTTGAACGTAACTGGATCGGGATCGCGATCGTTACGAAAGTCAGTGCAACCGCGATCAGCAACAGGATCTCGCGACGACCGTTCGCGCCACGGGACAGCAAAATCTTCGCGATGCCAGCGTAGAGCAGCGCCATGAGGACCGCGAACGCGCCCATCCAATCGTGATGAGTTGGATTGAGCAGGTGATAAGCAGTCGCGAAAAAGACGAACGGATTGGCTAACAGCAGCAGCGCGTCTTCAAGCGTGGCTGACTCGCGCCGGAGCAGCTCGCGTGCAAGATGGGCCAGCAGGAAAAGAAGGAAGATGGCTGTTTGAAAGATGAGTACGGCGCCGCGCTTTTGATGATGGTAGTTTTCGTCGTACCAGATCCAGAAGAGTAGTTGTGTGCCGTAGTAAGCGATCGAGCTGAGGCCGCGCCAGTGTTTGAGCAACGCCAGAGCACCGGCGTCAAGCACGACGAGGTACGTAAAGAACGATCGATACTGATCGCGGTCGGAGTGAAGCAGAACAGGCGTCAGTAGCCCGCCAATCAACGCCATGATCGCGATTGCGGGTGCGTTGTAAAGGAGTGAAAGCGCGGCTGCTTCGGCAATCAGGATAGCGAGGAAAGCAAAGGCGGTTTTCTGTCCGACGAGATGGTAGTAGCCGAACGCTGCGTAGGTAGAAAGGTAAAGCAGCACGATGCCGCCGGCCGTCAGGATCTGCGAAAAGATGCGCCAGCCTCTTCGTTGATATCGGAAACCGGCCAGCGACATCGCGATACCAAACGTGATGCCGATTGAGACTCGGCCCAGCTCGCCGATCCAGCGATTGTCGAATGCGTACTTCAGAAAGAAGGCGGTGGCGAAGAGAATTAGTACGACCGCAACCCAGCCGACTCCGCGCCGCCCGATCAACGACTCAAGCTCAAAAGCATCGAGCGATTTCCGCGGCGGCGTCACACGTGGTGGCGGCTGGGGCGGCAGTGGTTCAGGTTCGGTTGGTGGTGGCGGTGCAGGCTCGCGTTTCGGCTCGACGACTATCGGACGTCCGGCAAGAGCAGCTTCGAGCGCTGCAATTCTGTTTCTTGTTTTTACTGAAATTACGAGAGCGACGATAGGCAGCACGATCGCAGCCATCAGCGATGCCAGCAGCAACAACACAACGATCAGGACGAGCGAGTCCATTCAGGCGCGAACAATACCACAAAGATCCGCGTTTCTCCGCGAAAATCCGCGGCTAAAATCGGCGACTCGGGTGTACAATCGTCTTCGTATGTCGAGGGAAGAGATCGCCAACACGATTAGCCACGGACTCGGATTGATCCTTGCGCTCATCGCTGTTCCGATCCTGATCGCCGAGTCGATTCGCACCGGCAACTTTCACTTCACTGTTGGCGTCAGCGTGTTTGGCGGTACGATGGTTTTGCTCTATCTGGCTTCGACGCTCTATCACTGGCTAACACATGAAGGCGCGAAACAGTTATTTCGTCTCTTCGATCATACGGCGATCTTCCTGCTGATTGCGGGAACGTACACGCCGTTTAGTCTTGGCGTGTTGCGTGGTCCATGGGGTTGGTCGATGCTCGCCGCTGTTTGGATACTCGCGATCGTCGGCATCACATTGAAGATCAGGAAGCAAACACGCCATTCACCGATCGGCATCGTGTTGTACGTGATCATGGGTTGGCTGGCGGTCGTGGCAGTGAAACCGATTCTGATGCTGATTCCTTTGCCGGGAATACTCTTAATACTTGCGGGCGGGCTCGCGTACACCGGTGGTCTCGCGTTCTTCGCCGCGCAGCGAATCCGCTACAACCATTTCATTTGGCACCTCTTCGTGATCGCCGGCACTACGTGCCACTTCTTCGCCGTGCTCTGGTACGCCGCATAAAAGAACCGAGCGCGGTAGCGCCGGGTCAAATTCGATCGTCGCGACTGTTGATTGAGTTTGACCCGGCGCTATCGCGCTCGGTTCTGTTGGCCCTACCGTGATTTGTATTGGAAGGTGATCCGGGTTTCTTCCTCCATCACGAGTGGACGCACGAAGCGATACGACTTACCACTGCGTGGCACTTCAACCGCCACTGAAAGAATGCCGGCGACACGACGTTGCAGGTTGAACACGTTCTGTGATGCCGTGTTCAACTGCACCGCCTGGTTCTTCTTTACCATCTCGTCAATGCGGCGGCTGTTGATGTCTCCACCGTCGCTGGTTACGGTCACGACTTCACTGACACTAGCTGCTTGCAGCGTAGTGCCGAGTCGCGACGGCTTCGTCTCCAGCAGATTCAAATCGTATTGCGTTCTTGCGAAACCCGACGAAGAGATGGCTACTTTGACGGCGCCCGGTTGCATCCCTGCAATCCGCCAGTGACCCTCGCTGTCAGAGGTCGTGCTCACGCTGGTCCCGGTTTGCGTGTTGGTGACAGTAACTTCGGCACCCGGAATAACAGCACCGTTTGCATCGACGATCACGCCACCAACCTGTCCTGGCTCGAGCGAGCTGAGATCGATCGACGTCCAGTTTTGCGAACCGCCTGAAAAGTCTTCACCAGCATCGACAATGTTCATCGCGATTGACGCCGGAAACAATTCCGCCGAAAGCGCGTTGCCACCGAATTGCCTCACCTCGAGTCGTTCCGGCAGCGACACTTCCCACGTCAGAAGATTCACCGGAATGCTCAACTTCGGCAGACCCATGTCGTAGGCGCCACTCTTCGCGAACTTCGATCCGGAGCTGTAATAAACAAACGACACGTTGTAGGGCTTCGACGAATTGAGTCCCGCGCGCAGCAAAGGAATACGAGTCCCATCCTTGCCCTCAACAGGCTTCACGCGTTCGCCTTCAACCTCCGCCGAAAGCAACTGTGTACCAGCCGGCAGCTCGATCTTCATGAACGGCTTCGCGTGATTACGCACACGCAGTGAAATTTCGGTTAGCGTCCGTCCCTCAATGTTCGTCAGCGTCGTGACTGTCGCGCGCTCAGCGACTGCGGAAAGCACGTCAGCGTCGAGAAACTGTCGCCATTCGAGTTGCAGCTTAGGCGTTTCGCTCGCGCGACGGTTGTAACGAAATGCTGCTTGCAGTGGAAAATGCGAGAGCGATCGTGTGATCGCGCCTGCTTCACGCACATCCATGCGCCGCAGCCCGCCTGACTCAGTAGCTTTGAGCTCCATCGCGCCCGCGCCTTCAACCAGCAGCTCACCCGTTTCACGTTGCGCGTCTGCAAATGCGAGCAACGGCGCCTCGGCCTGCGTCTCGCGATTAGTTCGCTCGAGCGCGATCAGGAACTGGTGATTACGACGCGCCGGATCGTGAACTCGCAATGTCAGTGTGTTTCCGGAAACGTCGTGCGATTCGAGCGTGCTGCCCGATGCAGTTACCAGCTCGTAACCTTCCGGCAGAGCCATCTTAAACTCGGCCGCTTCGCCCTGGATCACGTTCAGATCGCAAAGAGCTGTAACGCGCAACTGCGAATCACCGACAGAAACGACTGATTTGACGTCCGAGAGAAAACGCACTTCGCGCTGCGCCAGGGGCGCGGCAATTTCTCGTGTGGTCCACCAGATGCGCGCCGCTTTGCCGGGTTCGAGCGCGGCTTCGATTCGCGTTTGGCCGTTGGCCGTGTCACGACTCGTCACCAATCCCGGCTCGACGCGGACATTCGCGTGATTTCCCGGCAGCTCAAGCGTCAGAATCGAGCTGCTTGCGAGGGGAACCTGAAGTGTGAACGAAGCGCGTCCGGCTTCGATCGTTAGCGGTGCAGCAACGCCGAGCGAGACGGCAAACGGACCTGGACCATTCAGTATCGCGGCGTGACTTGATCCTTCCTGCAACAGCGGAAGCGGATTGTTTGATTGTCTAGCTTCGAGAATCGTGAGCGCGGTTGTGAGAGGAGTCTTCACCGATCCTTTCGCGAGCAGAGAACCGTCGATCTCAACGGTGCCGACGAGCGTTTGATTCTCGACGCGAAGCTTGAACACAGCGCGCGACAAAACAAAAGGCAGTGGTACGTCATCGGGCAGCTTGTCTTTGCGATTTGCAAGCTCAACGAGACGGTTATATTCACTGAGCGAGAGCGTCACGGTTCCCGCTGTTCCGGGCGCGGGAAAAGCCGTGTTGGTGGTTGTGTTGCGGACCTGGCCGGCGGCCACGACAGCGATCAGTAAAATCAGAATCAGGGCTCTCATCGGTCACCTTTCTTTCTCTCACGTTGAAAGTCAAACTCAACTGCGGGCGTCTGGTTCTCGGCAGTCAATTCCGAAATCAGGAAGATCGACGGACCGAAGTGTGGAAACACAACGCGCAACGGAAGATTGCGTGCCGACCGCGCGCCGGTTTTGGCATCGCGCAGTTTTGCGACGAGTTGTTTCGCCTCTGCCTGGTCCGCAGGGATCTCGCCTTCCGCGCGCTGCTGCTCGGTTGCCGATGGCCTCGCCTCGGAACGCAAAGCAGCGGATTCAGACCCAGCGAAATCAGCAACACGGAAGCTGCCGGAGAGTCCCGGAACGGGTGTGACGCGAAAGAGTATTGGATGATGCAGTAACAGGTGCGATTTCGAGATCGGAAGATCGACTGCGACCAGCGATACGCGCGCGTGTCCTTTGTCGGTCCACGAAGCAGCGCGATCGAGATAAGAGATTTCGACCACAAACGCGGGCGACTCTTCGCCGGAGCGAGTCTTTTCGAGTGGGAGCAGGAGTGAGCCGTCCGGCGCTTTCCCGGGTCTGATCGGACGACCGGCGACCGACGCGCTCCACAGCACAGCCGTGGGAGGCAGCGTTAGTTTCAGAAAGTTGCGCTGGTTGTTTCGCACGGCGAAGCGCGATTGGACCAGGATCTTTCCGTCAGCAGCGATGAGCGCGTTGTACTCTGCTTCTTCGATGTTTGCCGTGAGCACTGCCTGTGGCGTGTAGCGCTCGACGTCGAGCGAGAGCGTTCGCGGCGACTTGCCGTCTGCGGGTTGAAGCCTGAACGCGATCAGCGCGGCCTGGACCTTTGTCAGTCGAGTTCATCACGAGATTGACGGGACGGCCATCGAGTTTTGCATCGCGAACGATCAGCCCGTCAGGCATTGCGACGCGCACCCAACCGTTCTTGATTACGTCTACAGTCAAACGTGCTTCGCCGGTTGCGAGATCGCCGTCGACTTTCAACTCGTAATCAATGCGACTGAGCGTCGCTTCGACTGGCGGCTCAACGGGTTCAGGCTCGGCCGGAGCAGCAGCTCGCTTCAGCGCCGTGTATTCGTTCACGGGAAGTACGACCCAGCCGTCAGGTGGGTTAGCCGCGCTTTGGGCTAGACCGGAAGCAGCGAAGACAAACGGGGAGAGCAGAGCCAGCGCCAGGCGCGACGCCGGCAGACGCAGTCGGTTCATTGGTAATTCTCCTTTTGAAATTCGTGTGCTCTGTTGCGGACACACGTCGAGACAAAACGGACAGGTCGCCGCAAAAAATCACCCGCACTTTGGTTCGATTCGAGATCCAGGTGTGATCTCTTTGTAAAGCTGGCTCCTAAGATGCAGTGAGGTTGCTCAAAGTAGCCTCAGTCCGATTACAGCCTATCCACAGATTACACAGATTGATTTTGTAGATCTGTGTAATCTGTGGATGACCTGACTTTGCTTCTTATTGACTCCGGAACTCCTTAGGGGTGACGCCGGTCCAACGTTTGAACGCGCGATGAAATGAGCTCGACTCCGAGAAGCCGAGCAGGTAAGCAACTTCGCAGATCGCCATTTCGCGCTCGCGCAGGTAGCGCATCGCAAGCTGGCGGCGCATGTGGTCGAGAAGCTCGTTGTGTGAAGTGCCGAGCTCCTGGAGTTTGCGTTGCAATGTTCGCGGAGTGAGATTGAGTTCATCGGCCACACGCTCGAGCGATGGATCGCCGCCACGCAATTCGTTTGCGATGATGCTGCGCACTTGATCGACGAGCGAGTCGCGCGGTGGAAACTTCGCCAGCAACTCTTCTGCGTGTCGATCGAGCACCGCGCATAGACTCGCGTCAGCTTTTGCGATTGGAAGTGACAAAAAGCTAGTGGGGAAGGTGAGTTTGTTTGCAGGCGCGCGAAATTCAACCGGGCAGCGGAAGAGTTTTATGTGCGCTTTCGTGGCGAGTGGCGAGTCGTGCTGGAATTCGACGGTCGTCGGGGCGAAGTCAGGGCTCGCGATGTTGCGACAGAGCGCGGTGACTGTCGCGATAGTCATTTCCGCGTCCTGACGGTGATCTTTTATCGAAGTGTCTACATAGCTGTACACGATCGCGCTGGTGTCGTTTGAAGTTTCGAGAGTGAATAGCGCGCCGTCGGTCCAGATCGAATGGTAACGAGCGACACGCGCGAACGCGGCGCCGAGCGTCGGGCTGTTGAGCGCGCAGTAACCGACGACGTCGAAGGCCGTTGGGTTGATGCTTTGGCCGAGATGAAGGCCGAAGTCGTTGTCGCCGGTGATCTCCGCGGCCTTTTCGTAGAGCGCGACGAGCTGGGCGAATGGGATGCGATTGTCCGGATCGAGCAGCACCGACGGATCGAGCTGCACGGCCGCGTAGAGACGAGCAGGTGACACGCCGTGAGCCGCAGCCGCGCTGACGATCTTCTCGACAGCTTTCGCTTGAACTGTAAACGTCCGGTTCATCAGTTCTCAGTTAACATCTCCCTGGCATATCGCGTCAATTTCTTGTCGTTATTGGTCAATACGCGCGCAGTTACAATTCTCGGACGGCGGTGTTAGTAAATCGGAAATCAAATTAATCCGAGAGCGGGGGCAAGCCACCCTTCCTGACTTGTTCCTTACTTAGCGGGCTAAAAAGAACGATAAAAAGATAGAACAAGTCAGGAAGGGTGGCTTGCCCCCGCTGTTCGAGGAAACCATGACCATTAAAATCACGCGCCTCGCCCTACTGCTCATCATCCTGTGTACTTGCACATTCGCACAAACGAACGACGTCAACCTCCTGCTCTCAACGCTGCCCGCCGGCAAGGATCCGCAGCGCTACAAAGGCTACGTCGAGCCGCAGTTTAAAGCGGTCACACAGCGCTCGTTGTATCTCACGATGCGCGACGGCGTGAAGATCGCGTTGACTGTTGTTTTGCCAAAAGACCTACCGGCCGACCAAAAGATCCCCGCGATTCTGACCATGACGCGTTACTGGCGTGGTCGTCAGGGCGGCGAGCCAAACGCATTCATCCCGGCACACGGCTACGCCATGGTCTTCGTCGACGCGCGCGGTACCGGCGCTTCATACGGCGTCTGGAAAGCCCCATTCACCCAGGACGAAGTGCGCGACTACAACGAAGTCGTAAACTGGATCATCGCGCAACCATGGTCCAACGGAAAGGTCGGCGCCATCGGCAACTCATACACCGGCAACACCGCGCTCTGGCTTGCATCGACGATGAACCCGGCGGTGAAAGCCGTCATTCCGCGCCATTACGAATTCGATCTCTACGCCGAGACGCCGTATCCCGGCGGGTTGCTCACTGACTGGATGGTAAAAACCTGGAACGAAGGCAATCGCCAGCTAGACACTAATCCCGGCGTGCGCCTTGTCGACGAAGACGTCGAGCAAAAACTCTATCATGAAGCGACCAGGCGACGCGGCGAGAATATCGACGTCTACGCTGCAGCACTCAAAACAACTTTCCGCGACGATCGCGCCTTTGGCTACACACTCGACGAGCTGAGTTTGCACAGCTACGCCGCGCAGATCGAAAAATCAAACGTCGCGATCAACAACTGGGGCGGCTGGTTCGACGCCAGCACTCCCGACGCGATCATCAGGACGTTTCTCACGTTGAAGAATTATCAGCGCGCCGTAATTGGACCGTGGAACCACGGTGCCACGCAGAACGCGAGTCCTTATCAAACGCCCGCTTCGAAACGCGCGATGCAGACTTACGAGTGGCTGCGCTTCTTCGATCACTACCTGAAAGGCATCGACACGGGTCTCGATTCAGAGAAGCGTTTGTTCTACTTCACGGTCGGCGAAGAGCGTTGGAAAGTCACGGACCGCTGGCCAGTCGCGGGCACACAGATGACGACGTGGTATTTCAACGAGAACAACTCGTTGACAACGAAAGCTCCGAAGTCCGGCGAAGATCGCTACACGATCAATCTCGACGCTACGACTGGCGCGAAGAATCGCTGGCACACGCAGGTCGGCGGCGAAGTCGTCTACCCGGATCGCGCTGAAGAAGACAAGAAGCTTCTCACTTACACGAGTGAGCCGCTTGCGGCAGACGTTGAGATCACGGGGCATCCGATCGTCCGCCTGTTTGTTACTTCAACGCACACGGACGGCGCGTTCTTTGTTTACCTCGAAGATGTCGACGAGAACGAGAACGTAACGTACCTGACCGAAGGCGAGCTGCGTGCGCTTCATCGCCGTATCTCGAGCGAGCACTCGAAGCTTCCGGTTCCGTATCACACGTTTTTGAAGCAGGACGCGATGCCGCTCGTGCCCGGGCAAGTGGCGGAGCTGAAGTTTAGTATGCAACCGATTTCGGTGTTAGTTAAAAAAGGACACCGGCTGCGAGTTGCGATCGCGGGTCACGACAAGGATACTTTCATCCGCATTCCAGCGGAAGGTACACCGGTGATCGCGGTGCAACGAAACGTCCGCGGATTGTCGATGATCGAATTGCCCATAATAAAAAGATGAGACCAACAACCAGGCCACGAGTAAAGATCTGCTGCATGGCGAGCATTGAAGAGGCGTGGATGGCGATCGATGCGGGCGCGTCGGCGGTTGGGCTCGTGTCGGCGATGCCGAGTGGTCCGGGTCCGATACCTGAAGATCTGATTGCTGAAATTGCCGCGACGATTCCGCCGGGAGTCAGCTCGTTTCTACTCACGTGTTTGCAGGACGCAGCTTCGATCATCGATCAGCAACGACGGCTCAGAGTAAACACGATCCAGATCTGCGACCGGCTAACGCACGGAAGTTATCAGGATTTGCGTGAAGCGCTACCGGGTATCTGGCTGGTCCAGGTTGTACACGTGACCGGACCGGAAGCGGTCGACGAAGCGATCGAAGTTGCGCCGCACGTTAATGCGATCTTGTTGGATTCGGGAAATCAGTCGCTGGCGATTAAGGAGCTTGGTGGGACGGGCAGAACGCACGATTGGACGTTGAGCCGGAAGATCCGGGAAGCGATTGAAGTGCCGTTGTTTCTTGCAGGAGGGCTGAACCTCTCGAATGTCGCTGCGGCGATTCGAGAAGTTCAGCCCTTCGGGATTGATGTTTGCAGTGGCCTTCGAACTGACGGCGACTTAGATCCCCTAAAGCTGAAACAATTTTTTGCGGCATTAGCGGTTTCACACTTGAAATGAACAAGTCAGGAAGGGTGGCTTGCCCCCGCTCATCCAACTAACTGCGGGGGCAAGCCACCCTTCCTGACTTGTTCTACTTTTTGTAGCGTGATCCTTAGAACGTAAACTTCACCGCTAACTGCACCTGCCGCGGATCACCGACGCCCTGCCGCAGGAACCCGTCGAAGTTAAACAGCCCGGGCGTGGTGAGCGGGTTGATGTTGTTAGTGTTATTGAACGTATTGAACATCTCGATGATCGGAATGATCGAGAAGCGCTCGTTCAATCGAATCGGCCGTTGAATGCGCCAGTCAAACGAGAAGTACTCGTTGTCCTTGCGCGCAGTGTTGCGATTTGTCGCGGTGCGAGCACCAGGCGTGATCGGTTGCGCCGTTCTTCCCTGCACGCGGAAGTTCCCATCAAAGCCCCAACCCATCTCGATGTACGTGAAGAAGTTGAACTTGTGACGGATGTCGCGATCCGATAGCGCGTAGTCCAGGCTCAGGTTCAACGGATCGAAGGACCGATCGGTAAACGGGTCACGCTCGTTTGAATCGTCATCCTTGTCTTTCGCGAGTGTGTAGTTCCACTCGAGTTGATACCGTTTGCTGAACCGCTTTCTCATGCCGACGGTAAAGCCGTCAAAGACCGACTTGCCCACAGCGCTCGTCACAAAAACATCACCGAGCGCCGGGAACAAGCCCACGCGATTCAGATTGATAAAGCGTGTGAGATGGACGCCCTTCGTATGAGTGAAGTCCATATAGAGCGACCAGTCGTTGGCAACTTGCTGCTCGAATTGAACGTTCGCGGTGTAGATTCTCGGGTTAGCGTAATCCTTGCTAAATACTCGAATGGATGAGCCCGAGACAAAACCGCCTGACGGCGGAACGTTTACGATGTTGGGCCACACGGGCGTTCCGCTGCCGTTGCTACAGCCGAAAGACGATGCGCAGGCAATACCAAATTGTTGGACGCCGTTATCAGTGATCGAGCCGACCTGCGACAACATGTTCTGCCGGCCGTAGTAGATTCCTGCGTGTGCTCTTAGAACTGACTTGCCCTGACCGGATAGATCCCATGCAAAGCCAAGACGTGGTTGAAACTCTTTCTTAGCACTGTGTAGTGTTCCATCCGACGGGAAATTCGGATTTGTTAAGAGCGACGCGTAAACAGTTTGACTCGGCGGCACCACCGGCTCGGGAAAAATCTGAGCTTCCCAACGCAGCCCATAGTTCAAGGTGAAATTCGATGTTATCTGCCATCGATCCTGTGCGAACAAAGCGAAGTCTTCGTTCTTGATGTTCGAAGCGCCTGGTTCAGGTACGCCAGGGAGTCCGGTTGGTATGCCATTCTGCAAGTAAAGAAGTAATGGTCCACCAACACTGTTTCCGGCGCCGCACGTCTGATTAAATGGAGCGCCTTGCGTTATAAACCCTGTAAAAGCGCCTGCCGCGTTAAAGCATTCGCCTACCGTCGGCCCAAAACCATTTGCCGCCGGTGGCGATGCATAGCGGAGAAATCCTGTGACGCTGTCGAAGAGATAACGTCCCGTGAAGAAGCCACGGAAAACCTGATCGTTGAGTGTGTGCAGCCATTCGCCGCCGACCTTGATATTGTGGTTTCCGCTAACTACAGAGAAATTGTCCTTCACCTGTGTGCGCCAAAGTAGCTCGTCGACGTTTGGCTCGAGGAAGAACGGGGATCCGAACCGGAAAGTGGTTGCGAAACCCATTGCGGTATCGGCCGGCACATTTGAATCGACTGTCGCACGCGGTCTCAATTCACGACTGTAAGAGAAGTGAGCCTCGTTAAGCTTTGTCGCCGAGATGGTGGTGAACAGGTTCGCGCGGATGACGTTGATCTTCGATGGACCTTCAATGCCGTTGGCCGAGTTGCCGTAAGTGTTGACGTCGAATGTTTGATTGGTATTTTCCGAGTGATCGAAGTTATATGAGATTGCGAGCTGGTTGGCGTTGTTGAGATTAAAATCGACTTTGGCAAAGACCGCCTGGTTGTCGATCTTGTGTATTACCGGCAACCCTTCCTCCTGGTTGCGGGTCGTGCGGAAGAAGTTAACCAGCGCCAGTCGCTGGCAATCCTCATTGCCTGCGATTAAACCTTCGTTTGCCCCAATTGTCGGCGTAGTTATCGGACACGGTGTAGCGCCAATCTGTTCGCTTAGGTTCGCCCGCGACAAATTCTCACGAATGCCCTCGAAAGCGAAGAAGTAAAACGCCTTGTCTTTACTGAACGGACCACCGACAGTTCCGCCGTACTGCTCGCGGTGAAAATCCGTGAGTGGCTTGCCGTCGGAAGTGTTTGCGGTCAGTCCTTCAAAGCGTTGGAAGTAAAAGGCGTTGCCATGAACATCGTTGGTGCCTGACTTGGTGATGACGTTGATCACGCCACCGGCCGTCCGTCCAAATTCAGCGCCCGCGCCCGTCGCAACGACTTGAAACTCCTTCACTGCTTCGAGCGTGATGTCGATTGCCGCACGTTGTCCGCCGAGTTGCTCACCGAAGAAACCGTTGTTGTAGTCGCCGCCGTCGAGACTCACGTTGTTGAAGATTCCGCGTTGACCGGAAAAATTGATCTCGTCACCGTCGGGACCCTGCGTGATACTGACGCCGGGCGTGAGTGTCAGCAGGTCTTCAAACTTTCGTCCGAGGACCGGTGTCGTGGCTACTGCGGTTTCATTCATTGTGGTGCTGACTTCTGTTTTCACCGTGTCGACTGTGGGGACACTTTCGACGGTAACCCTTTCCTGAAGCTGAGAGACTGCAAGTGCGAAGTCAGCTATTAAGGTCTGGCCCACGGTTAGCGGCGTGTTCTCAATCGTAGGTGTAGTAAAGCCCTGTTTAGAAGCGGTGACTGAATAGTTACCTGGTGGCAAAGCAAGAACGGTGTAGCGGCCATCATCGTTTGTCGTGGCCATTCTCACCAAACCCGTTTCGCGGTTTTTTGCTTCAACGCTGACACCGGGAACGACGGCGCCATTCGCATCTTTAATTACACCTTGGATCTGTCCCGTCGTGATCTGAGACTGTGCAAGAATCGTTGGAACGATCAGCAGCGTGAGAAGAATGCCAGTTAAAAGATACGAAATCCGGGGGAAGCTTTGACGAACGGGGGTTCGCATAGTTGTCTCCTCTGATATGGGACTTAGTTTCGATTCTGAGTTGGTTTTTTCAAGTTTCTGGATCGGTTTTGGTCGAACATCTTAGTTTTACGTTTAGACCGTGTCAATGAAACTTTTTTGCAGTTTTGTGTAGCTTGTTCGAAAAACTACTCACGGTTACAACGCTTTTGTAACAGGCAAACAGCTATGCTCAAAGTCCGATGTTTGTTCAACTTACACGGATAGGCTCGATTTTGCAGGACACGGCGATAATCGCTCGCGTTTGGGCGTATCTGACGCGGCAGTTCACGTTCGGAAGGATCACGGTTTCGGTTTCGAGCTTGATCCTGGGCGTGCTCGTTCTGCTGATCACGATCGTCGTCTCGCGATGGGCGAGCGCTTTGCTCGACCGGCGACTTGCGAACCGCCGTCACATCGATCCGGGATTGCGTTACACGATTTGCCGGCTCGCGAAGTATGTCGTCGTCACAGTCGGCTTGCTGGTGGCTTTGAAACAGGCGTTTGCGATCGATCTAACGTCGATCGCAGTGATCTTTACTGCGCTCTCCGTCGGCATCGGTTTTGGACTTCAGTACATTGCTTCTGATATAGCGTCGGGCTTCATTTTGCTTTTCGAGCGACCGATCAGAATCGGCGATCGCATCACCATCGGTGAAGATGAAGGGGACGTGCAGAGTATTAACCTGCGCACGACTGTAGTTACCACAAACGATCGGATCGCCATCATCGTGCCGAATTCAAAACTCGTCGGGCAGCGGGTTGTTAACTGGTCGTATGGCGATCCACGCGCGCGTATCTCGATTCCGATTGGCGTTGCGGACGATTCGGATATCGAGCTCGTTACTGCGACATTGATTGCAGCGGCGGAGGGTGTGGCGAATGTTTTAACCGAGCCGAAGCCGCGTGTGCAGTTTTTGAAGTTTGGGGATTACTCGCTCGATTTCCGTTTGCTAGTGTGGACGAACCAGCCGCGTCGTCACGTGCAGATTCGCAGCGACATCAACTACCGCATCGCACGACTTTTCCGCGAGCGCTCGATCAGGATTCCGTATCCCACGCAGGAATTTCTGTTGAAGGGCCTCCCGCGCCAGCTCGAGCCAAGCCTGCTCACCGACAACGACCTCGCGGACACCACCCCAGTGCAACGCGAGCAGTAAACTCCAACAGCGGGGGCAAGCCCCTCTTCCTGACTTGTTCTATCCCAGAATTACGAATCAATAAGAGAACAAGTCCGGAAGAGGGGCTTGCCCCGCTGCTGCTCGCTAAGTAATACTTTTGTCTTTGCGACTAATTGCATTGCGAAACTAATACTGAGTGAGGCATCATTCATTTCAGATCGATGCGCTCTGTCCGTTCATTAACCACCGTTCGTCCCGTCGTCGGCGATAAGCGTGAAGCGATTCTGCGCGCCGCCATCACTATCTTCGCCCACAACGGTTATTTCAACTCGAAAGTCGCCGACATCGCGCGCGAAGCTGGTGTCGCCGATGGCACCGTCTATCTTTACTTCAAGAGCAAGGAAGACATTCTCCATTCGATCTTCGACCGCAGTGTCGAGGAAGCGCTCGACGCGGCGAGGAAACAGATCGAGCGGGTTACGGATCCAAGAGAAAAGCTGCGCCAGATTGCGGCATTGCATCTCGAGCGACTCGGCGCCGATCGCGATCTCGCAGTCGTTTTCCAGGTCGAGCTGCGCGGCTCGACGAAGTTTATGGAAGAGTTTTCGGCGGCTGGTTTTGCAGAGTATCTCGCGTTGATTCGTTCGACCTTTGAAGAAGGCCAACGCGCCGGCGTCTTTCGCGCGGATCTGAACGCGAACGTCGTCGCCAAAATGCTGTTCGGCGCGCTCGACGAAATGGCGACAAACTGGATTCTCTCCAAACGTCGCTACAAACTCGCGCCGATGGCAGACGAGGTGCTGGACATTTTTCTGAACGGAGTTAACAAGCGTGAATCGAGCGGTTGAGTACATTGATGTTCACTCAAGCACTCCGCCTCGGCGTAACTTCTCGCCTGACGAACCCTCTACGCTCGTCGACGTGTTCACCAGAATCGCGCGCAAGCACAAACGTCCTGACACACTGAATTACAAAAGCGACGGCCGCTGGGTCTCGGTCTCGTCGGACGAGTTGCTGGCGCGGGCCAGGCATATCGCCGCGGGACTGCATGCGATCGGTGTGCGCCCCGGCGATCGTGTCGCCTTGCTTTCCGAGAGCCGCGTGGAGTGGACGCTGACCGATGCCGGCTCGATCTTCGCTGGCACGATCGATGTGCCGATTTATGCGACCTTAACGCCGCCTCAGGTGCGTTACATCCTGAACGATTCCGGCGCCTGCGTTCTCTTTCTCCCGGATCGCGAGAAGTTTATCGAGTTGAAGGATGTGCTTGGTGAGTGTCCCGAGGTGAAGCACGTCATCTTCTTCGAAGCGGATGGCGAAGAAATGACGTTGGCCCAGCTCGAAGAAAAAGGCCGCGAGCTGGAGCAGCGCGAGCCGGGCTACATCGATCGCTCAGTAGTGCAGATGCAACCGGACGATCTGGCGACCATAATCTACACCTCAGGCACGACTGGCGAGCCGAAAGGTGTGATGCTCACGCATTCAAATCTCGTCTCGAATCTGATCGACTCATCCGGTCATCACGAGTTTGGCGAACACGACACGGCGTTGTCAGTGTTGCCGTTGTCGCACGTGTTCGAGCGGCAGGCGATGTACATGTACTTGCACAAAGGCATGGCTGTTTACTTCGCTGAGTCGTTGCAAACGATTGGCCCAAACTTGCGCGAGGTGAGTCCGACAGTGCTGGTTGGTGTGCCGCGCATCTTTGAGAAAATTTACCAGCGTATTCGTGAGACTGCTGCGGAGCGCGGGAAAGTCAGCGTTGGGTTGCTGGCGTGGTCACTATCAGTTGCGCGTGAGTATGCGGAGTTCGTGCTCGCTCACAAGCCGGTTCCTGCACTGCTCAAGTGCAAACACTCAATCGCGTCGAAGCTCGTGTTTTCAAAGTGGCAACGAGCGTTTGGTGGAAAGATGCGGCTGCTGGTATCGGGCGGCGCGGCGTTGTCTGATGATCTCTCGTACATCTACTTCGGCGCGGGTATTCCGATCGTTCAGGGTTACGGTTTGACGGAAACTTCGCCCGTGATCACGACCAGCAGCATCGACGAGATCCGGCCGGGAACGGTTGGCAAGGCGATTCCGAACGTTGAGATCCGCATCGCGGAAGACGGCGAGATCGAAGTGCGTGGTCCAAACGTGATGCGCGGCTACTACAACAAGCCGGAAGCAACGCGTGACGTGTTTACGAGCGACGGTTGGTTCAAGACTGGCGACGTTGGCGCGCTCGATAAAGATGGATTTTTGCGCATCACCGATCGGAAGAAGGAGTTGTTCAAAACTTCCGGCGGTAAGTACATTGCACCGCAGCCGATCGAACAGGCGATCAAAGCGTCGCGTTTTGTGAATCAGGTGGTTTTGATTGGAGCAGAGCGCAAGTTTCCGGCGGCGCTGATCGTGCCGGTTTGGGAGCAGCTTGAGTCGTACTGCAAATTGAAGGGAATATCAGTTACAAGCCGCAGCGAACTTTGCCGGCACCCGCGCATCATCGATTTGCTTCAACGACAGATCGATGCGCTCACACCGAATCTACCGAAGTATGAACGGATCAAGAAAATCGCGTTGCTGGAGAATGAGTTTACGATTGAAGGTGGCGAGCTCACGCCTACCTTGAAAGTAAAACGAAGAGTTATTGATGACAAGTATCGCGAGGTGATTGAGAAGCTTTACGAGGAATAACAGAACCGAACGCGGTAGCGCCGGGTCAGCGAAGACATTTACGGTTGTCTCGGAATGTCGACGTCGAGATGAAGTGCTTTCAGAATTCGGTTTCCCGCGTCTTCACCTGCTCTCCTTAGTAACTGTTCACGATACAACTCGCTTTGCGGGGCGCGCGATGTTGGTCCAGCGATGATTGGTCCAGCGCGATTGGCGTTCAGATAGCCATGTCCTTGCGTGACAATCTTCGCAGTGCCGGGAGCAAACACGATGTATTCGAGTATCAGCTCCGTGTCCGTGCGGGCCATGTTGTCAAACTTCAAATTGAGGAGCACGACGTAGCTTTTAGTTTCCGATTTCGCTTTCTTAATAGCTTCTCCGCGGCTGAAAGATTTGTCAGTTATATCAACGCCCGCCGAAGATCCCGCACGTAATCGATCCGCGCAACCTCGCACCACCCAATCGTAGTATGCATAGGAAAGCATCACATACGAATCATGACGGTCCGCGCCGATGTAGAACAGCAACTCGGATTGTTTTTCGACTTTCTTTGGCGCGGGTGTCGGTTCGGGAGTTGGCATGGGCACTTCGGCCGTGGGAGCCGGTCTCGTGTGCCTGCGTCCTGATTGTGCCTGAATAGACCAGACACACAGCGCGATGACCAGCATGGTGGCGAGGGGGCGATATTTCATGTGGATCGGGATTGTAAACACTCACGGTGAGAATGGAAAGTTTGATTTGTTACACTGCGGAATCGATGGAGCTCAAAAAACCTCAGACTCTTGTGATTACAGGTGTCCGTGACCAGGCACGTGCGACGCGCTCGTTTGATCTTCGTGCTGACGGAGCGGTGAATTTCACGCCCGGACAAGTGGCCGTGCTGCGAGTGGAAGGTGAAGAGCCGGCGTATTTTGCTTTTGCCGGCGCGCCCGAGGACCGCGATCTGGAAGTGCTCGTGAAGCAGAACGCAGGAGCCAGCGCCGTGATCTACAACAAGTGCGTTGGTGATCAGATTGAATTGGTTGAGATCGCCGGGCATGGTTTCAATCTCGACGCGATGAAAGGTCGTGATCTCGTCTTCGTGGCGATGGGTACGGGTGTGGCGCCGTTGCGTTCGGCATTGCGACACGTGTTGAAACGAAAAGAGGA